>Ga0316207_10003366_pt1 | contig 14940 bp, 11 predicted proteins | sample 6weekpyrite_MG_FD_204943 | JGI IMG/M metagenome (GOLD analysis project Ga0316207, IMG submission 204943) | Microbial mat bacterial communities from mineral coupon in-situ incubated in ocean water Damariscotta River, Maine, United States -... | ecosystem: Environmental > Aquatic > Marine >... | reverse complement strand
ACCCGTAATATAAAATATTTATTTATTATTCATGTTTTGTTTTTTTACAGCTAACATTCGAATACCCCGAACAAACATCCGAGACTGAAGTCTCAACTCCGGTTTAGCTGCTTGTCTAAAACCAGACACCACGCATATACTGAACACAAAGCTAAAAAGTGTGGCCTCAATAATCATGTGTGGTGAATCATTTTAGTTTCATTATTTTCCATTAGAGCGCACCCCTCACCCCGACTACAATTTAACGCCTAAGACGCGCCAGCCTAACCAGACCATTAATCACTGCATATAACCACACTGCGGCTGATACTAACATCGTTAAGTTGCAAGGCAAAGTCAAAGCTGACCGATGATGTTCCCACAGCACTTAGAGATGCGCTGCTTAGCAGCAAAGGCAGTGGCCTGTTTCTTATTTTGGGTCAATCACCACCCCAAAAAAACCTTATCAGGGCGGGTATACTCCCAAATAACTCGAGTTCAATATCAATTTCACCAACTATAGATAACTAAGATCAGACACTAAAATCACACTTTTCAAACTACAAATCGAAAAATTATAGCCTATGCTAATAAATGATTTAATGATCTTTCAACCACAACTAAATCTATGTCAATAAAAAAAAGACGAATACAAATTTACTGGGCCGTCACTCTGACATTAACAATTATCGCACTATTGTTAATCAACTCTGGCTGGCAGAGCTCTGGGCAGCTACACAGCTTGATGGAGACACTTGCAACTGTACTCGCCTTATTCGTAGGCATATTAGCACTGATGCGATTTTATAGCCGGGGCGACACCGAATACCTGGTATTGGGAGCCGGGTTTATCGGCGTGGCTTTACTTGATGGCTATCACACCCTGGTAACATCCATCTGGTTTAAAGCTTTTTTTCCATCAGACTTAAGCTCGCTCATTCCATGGAGCTGGTTAGCATCTCGCCTATTTCTTTCGATCGTGCTCCTATCGCTTTACTTCATTTTAAAATGGGAGTCTGAAGATAAAAAATTGCATAAAATTTCACCTTTCATTATCTATAGCTTTATCATATTCACTACACTTTGTAGTTTTCTATTTTTTGCATTTGTCCCCTTACCCAGCGGGTATTTCAAAGATAGTTTTTTCCATCGCCCCGAAGAACTAATACCGGGCCTGATATTTGCGCTGGCTTTATTTGCATTTTTAAAACAACAAAACTGGCAGTCAGATATTTTTTCACACTGGCTAATTCTCTCAATCATTATTAATCTGATTGCTCAAATTATCATTATGCCCTACTCAAGCAGTTTATTTGATATTCAGTTTGATATAGCTCATTTATATAAAAAACTTAGCTACTTGTGCATTTTAAGCGGACTCTGCATTAGCATTTTTTACGCATTTAAAGATATCGACTCACAAGCAAGCATTAGAAAAAAAACTCAACTATCTTTAGCCGCCAGCGAAGTTAGGAATAGAACCATAATGAACTCATTAGTTGATGGTTTAATTTCAATAAATGAAATAGGTATTATTGAAAACGTAAATAATTCCACCTGTAAATTATTCGGCTATTCAAAACTTGAGTTACTCGGTAAAAACATAAAAATACTAATGCCGGAACCATACCATGAAGAGCATGACGGTTATTTATCCAATTACAAAAAAACTAAAATTAAACATGTTATCGGTTTCGGGCAAAAGGTCACTGGAAAAAGAAAAGATGGTTCGACCTTCCCAATAGACTTATCAGTAAGCGAAATGAGTATTTCTGGAACAATAAAATACTCTGGCATTGTCAGAGATGACACCGAACGATTAAACAATGAAAATGAATTAATTAAGGCCAAAGACGAAGCACAATTTGCCGCCAAAACAAAAAGTAATTTTTTAGCTTCTATGAGCCATGAAATAAGAACCCCAATGAATGGGGTTTTAGGCATGGTCGAACTATTGCAAGACACACCTTTAAATGAACAGCAAAAAGACATTATTAAAACCATCTCAGATTCCGGTACAGCCCTATTAGAAATCATAAATGATATTTTAGTATACTCAAAAGTTGAAGCCGGTAAAATTGACTTGGAGCTTATCACATTCAATCTTGAGCGCACCATTTATGACGTAAGCCGTTTACTACTCGTAAAAGCCGAAGAAAAGGGCATTGAATTAATTTTTTATTTTCACACCAATTGCCCAACCTATGTTATCGGCGATGCGGGAAAAATCAGGCAAATCATGCTTAACCTTGTAGGCAATGCCATTAAGTTTACAGACACTGGAGAAGTTGTAATTGAAGTGTCTTGCCTGGAAAAAATTAACAATAAAAGCAAAATAAGAATTGAAGTAAAAGACACTGGAATTGGATTTGATAATAGCGTTAAAGAAAAATTATTTCAGTCATTTACGCAAGCTGACAATTCAACTAGCCGGAAATATGGTGGCACTGGTTTAGGTTTAAGCATCTGTAAACGCTTAGTTAATTTAATGCAGGGCACCCTCAATGTTGATAGCAAACCTGGAACAGGATCAACCTTTTGGTTAGAAGTTGATTTAGAACAAACAGAATCTCCAAAAAAACTTGAAGTAAAATCACTCGATGACATTCGTATACTTATCGTTGATGACAACCCGATCAATCTAAAAATACTAAGAGATCAATTAAATAAACTTAAAATGCAAGTCGATGAGAGTTCAAACTCACAAGAAGTTGTCGAGAAAATAAAAACAGCACAACAACAGAAAAAACCATATAAATTAATTATTATTGACAACCTTATGCCCGTGATCAATGGTGCCAATTTAGGCCGTAATATTTTGGCCTGTAAATCCATAAATAATACACAATTAATATTACTTACTTCTGCTACTGGCATGGGCGATGCAGCACAGTTTAAAGAAATCGGGTTTGCTGCTTATTTAACCAAGCCCATTTTAAGTGACCTGCTTTATAAAACATTAAGTCGAGTGCTAGGTCTTAAAGATAATAAATCAGATAACAATCCAGACGATCAATTTTTAACTCAACACAGAGTAATAGAAGACGAAATACAAACTCAAAAAAATCCGGTTAACTTACATGGAAAAATATTACTAGTAGAGGATGTTTTAATCAATCAAAAAGTGGCATTAGGCTTAATGTCGGGCCTTAGTTTAGAAATTGATATCGCCAACGATGGTCAACAAGCCTTAGATAAATTCTTTAATAATAAAAATTCAAAAAATAAGTATGATTTAATTTTAATGGACTGCCAAATGCCAGTCATGGATGGTTTTGAAGCCACAAAAAAAATTCGTGAAACCGATAATAGCACGCCAATTATTGCAGTAACCGCAAACGCTTTATCAACCGACAAAGAAAAATGCGAACAAGTGGGCATGAGTGGTTACTTAACAAAACCCTATAACCGTCAGCAACTAATCGATGTTTTATTCCGTTGGTTAACACCCACAGAAGCACAGGAAGATATCTCAGTGAAAACAGCTACTGCAAAAATAAAAAATGAAGAGCACGACTTACCTTTAAATTTTGATATGCTTGCCAATATGAAAGCCGCTATCGGTGCTGCCTTTGACGAACTTATTCCCGCCTACTTACAGCAGTCTGATGAAATGATAGATAGCATGCTTGAATTACTCAGTGATGATAATATATCAACACTAGAACGCTATGCTCATAGCATGAAATCTAGCAGCCTAAATGTTGGCGCAGAAAAAGTTTCAGAAAATGCACGCATCATTGAAAACATGTGTCGTAACAACACACCAAAAATCGATATAAAAACTGAAATTAAATCTCTTTTAAAAAAATACGCACAGGCTAAATATGCCCTGCGCACTTATCAACAAAGAGGAAATGATAATGCCTAGCAATAAATCACTAATGGTTGTAGATGACAGTAAAGTTTCCAGAATGATGATAAAAGCCATTATCATCGACAAATTCCCCGACATGATAATTTATGAAGCAAGTAACGGACAAGAAGCAATAGACCTATCTCATAAAAAAGACATTGATTTTTATTCAGTTGATTTCAATATGCCGATTATGGATGGCATTGAATTTATTTCAAAAATGAAAGCTGAAAGCTCTAATGCTAAATTCGCTTTATTAACCGCCAACATTCAAAAATCCACTCATAACAAGGCAAAAGAGATTGGTGCCATTTGCATCAATAAACCGATTAGTGAAAAATGCATAGTGAAAATGCTGGAGTATTTTTATGCGTAAAGACATTGAACTAAACGAACTTGAATTAGACATGCTAACTGAAATGTTTAATTTAGGCGTAGGCAAAGCCGCTGCATCATTAAGTGAAATGGTGAAACAGGAAATAAAATTATCTGTTCCAAAAATTGAGTTTTTATCGGTTGCAGAGCTGGCATCTGAACTTGGTTCTGAGACAACCATTTGCAGTGTATCTCAACAATTAAGCGGGCCTTTTTCCGCCCAGTCGATGCTATTATTTCCTGAAAAAAACAGCTTAAATATTGTTCGAAAATTACTCGGTGAAGACTTACCCGATAATACCATTGAAGAATTACAGCAGGAAGCTTTTTCTGAAATTGGGAATATTGTTTTAAATGCTTGTATTGGTGCATTTTCCGAGTCTATTAACGCAGAATTTAAAATTGATTTACCCGTATTTGAAATTTCTAAACCTCTGGATCTTTTAAGTGTATCCAAAAATAAAGATGAAACCGCTTTATTTATTCGTATCGATTTAACATTAAGTGCCAGCAACATAACAGGTTATATGGCATTTTTGATGGGCACTATTTCACTAGACAGACTGAAAGAGGTGTTGAAAAAAATACTGGACAATTTATAAGATTTAGAAAAGACACTCGCATTAAAAAATGCGTTAGCTAAGGCTAACTCCTACATAAATATTATTACTTTTTATTTTGCATTCGTAAATAATCTAACTTTTCTTTAATTTTAATTTCTAATCCTCGCTTTACTGGGTGATAGATTTCCTGCTCACCCAGAGCATCAGGAAAATACGTTTCACCTTCAGCAAAACCATCTGTCTCATCATGGGCATATCGATAATCTTTTCCATAGCCCATGTCTTTCATTAATTTTGTGGGAGCATTTCTCAAGTGTGCAGGAACATCCATCGAACCACTTTCTTTAGCTAATTGCATTGCCGATTTATACGCCACATAAACCGCATTAGATTTTGGCGCACAAGCCAAATAACTCACCGCTTGCGCTAATGCCAACTCTCCCTCCGGGCTACCCAATCGCTCATAAGTATGCCAGGCATTTAACGATATTTCTAAACCTCTCGGATCAGCATTGCCTATATCTTCTGTGGCGATGCGCACAATTCGACGCGCTAAATAAATCGGATCACAACCGCCGTCTAACATCCTGCACATCCAGTATAGTGCCGCATCGGGATTACTGCCACGCACCGATTTATGCAGCGCAGAAATTTGTTCGTAAAATAAATCTCCACCTTTATCGAAACGTCGTAAGGTTTGCGATGTAACTTCTTGAACAATATTTTCATTTACAATTAAGCGACCGTTTTCCTCGATAGCAAGATCGACAGAAATTTCAAGGAAGTTCAAAGCACGTCGCGCATCCCCATCAGCATAATTGGCAATAAGCTGCAATATATCATCATTAATATCGACATTATGCTCCCCCAAACCTAAGGTTTTATCATTTAAAGCGCGCGTCAATAAATGCGTCATTTCACCTGTTTGAATCAATTTTAAGACATAGGTTTTACAGCGCGATAACAATGCATTATTTAATTCGAAAGAAGGGTTTTCAGTGGTGGCGCCAATAAAACTCACCGTGCCATCTTCAACAAAGGGCAGAAATGCATCTTGCTGAGATTTATTAAACCGATGCACTTCGTCAACAAATAAAATACTGGGTTTTTGATAGACATCGTAAAACTGATGGGCCTTATCAATCGCAGCGCGGATATCTTTCACACCGGATAACACAGCTGATACTGATAAAAACTGCGCATCAGAATAGTTTGAAATTAATCGTGCGAGTGTAGTTTTTCCTGTACCCGGCGGCCCCCAAAAAATCATCGAATGCAGTTTGCCGGTTTCGATGGCGACACGAAGTGGTTTGTCTTTTGCGAGAATATGACTTTGGCCGAGGTAATCATCCAGTTTATCTGGTCTGATTCTATCGGCTAGTGGTTGATAGTTTTTATTGGACATTGTCATAATTTTAAAAAAGAAAAAACGAACATGTTATTCTTGCATACCCAAATTAAAAAATTACGAGCTAAAATCTAATGAATTTGTTGAAGAAAAAACTCTGATTTATTGTTTTCACAGAAATGATGACAGTATTCAATGTTAACTGAACAGCAATAAAATAAAAACTAAAAGTCACCAACCACATCTGTACCCTTTGGTGCAACAAATTCAAAATAATTATTTTTAAACGTCGGGTTAACCACTAACTGTTCAAATTCAATTTCGGTTTTCTGCTCAAAATTATCGATAAAGCGCATAGTTTTAATTTTATCGTTTTGTAAGCCAACCTGCATTTCTTTAAAATCGCTTTCAGCATTTTTAGGTGTGAGCTTAATCCAGCTTTGTCCGTGCTGTTCTGGCATTGCGCTTACGATAAACGCTATATCCAATTTTTGATTTTTATCCAGCAGGTTCACCGGTGATGATGCTAATATTTGACTATAGGGGCGCACATTCGCTTGCTCTAGTTCTGAATCATACATCCAGATTTTTTTACCATTAGAAATAATATTTTGAGGATACGGCAAAATATAATCCCAGCGAAACTTCCCTGGACGCTGCATACTTAAACTACCTGCGGATTGTTGTAATAAATAGCCGTATTTATCGACAAGTTTTTGCTGAAAGCGCGCAGACAAACTGGGTGTATTATCGAGAAATTTTTCTAACTGTAACTGTACCGGTAGATCTTTCGCTAACAGATTTAAACTGCTGAACATAAATCCTAGTGCAATTAAATTTATAAAATACTTTTTTAACATTATTTTTTCGACCTGTTATTTGTCATAAATAGCAATATTTTTTATCTGCCAGCAATATGGATTAGTACTCCGGCGGTGGTGGCGCTAACACTTCACGTTGGCCGTTCGACTGCATCGAACTGACCACCCCCGCCGCTTCCATATCTTCTACCATGCGCGCGGCGCGATTGTAGCCGATCTTTAAACGACGCTGCACATAAGAAATAGATGCCTTGCCTGACTCGGTTACAATTTTCACCGCTTCGTCATACAACACATCACTTTCCGCTTCACCCTCAGCCATTACCGGGCCTTCGCCTGGCAGCTTTATAACATCGCTATTATCATTAATTAAATTTTCTATATAATTAGGTTTAGCTTGCGCACGCAGATGCTCACACACCGCATGCACTTCGTGATCGTCTACAAACGCACCATGCACTCGCTCGGGAATGCTGCTGCCCGCATTCATAAATAACATGTCGCCGTGGCCGAGTAATTGTTCGGCCCCCATTTGATCTAAAATGGTACGCGAATCGACTTTTGATGAAACCTGAAATGCAATGCGGCTCGGAATATTGGATTTAATTAAACCCGTAATCACATCCACCGATGGTCGTTGCGTCGCTAAAATTAAATGAATGCCCGAAGCACGTGCTTTTTGTGCGAGGCGTGCAATTAACTCTTCTATTTTTTTACCCACCACCATAATTAAGTCGGCAAACTCATCTACCACTACTACAATAAACGGCAACGTTTTTAAATCTTGCGCGACTGCATCGCCACCGAGCAATTCGTCTTTTACAAATAACGGATCTTTAATTGGCTCGCCCGCCGCGATCGCTTCGGTAATTTTTTTATTGTAGCCGGCAATATTTCTAACACCCAGAGCCGCCATGAGTTTATAGCGATTTTCCATTTCACCCACCGCCCAGCGCAAAGCATTTGCGGCCTCACTCATGTCGGTAACCACCGGCGTTAACAAATGCGGAATATCATCGTAAACATTAAGCTCTAACATTTTCGGGTCAATTAAAATCAAACGCACTTCTTCCGGCGTGCTTTTATAAAGTAAACTGATCAGCATGGTATTAATGCCAACGGACTTACCCGAGCCAGTAGTTCCCGCCACTAATAAGTGTGGCATTTTGCCGATGTCGGCCACCATCGGTTGACCTGAAATATCTTTTCCCAGTGCGACGGTTAATGGCGAGTTAGCTTTATCATAATTCTTCGACATTAAAATATCACTGAGCGAAACGATTTCTTTATGCTCGTTAGGAATCTCTAAACCAACATAGGTTTTACCCGGAATGACTTCCACCACCCGCACCGATTGTACCGACAACGAACGTGCTAAATCTTTTGAAAGCGCGGTAATTTTACTGGCTTTAATGCCCGGTGCCGGTTGCATTTCGAAACGTGTAATTACCGGTCCCGGATGCACCGCCACCACTTCTACTTTAATACTAAAGTCTTTAAGTTTAATTTCTACCAGTCGAGATAAAGCTTCTAGCGCATCATTAGATAAACCTTTTCCCGAACGAATCGCCTCGTCTAATAATCGCAATGGTGGTAGCTCGGTATCTAGCCCCGAGGTATCATCAAATAAAGAAATTTGGCTTTCACGGGAGTGGCGCTCACTCACTTCTACCTTATTAATCACCGGCTCAATGCGCACCGGCTGCTTGCGTGATTCTTTCTTTTGGGTTTCGGCTTTAACGGCTTTCACACGAGTTTCACGCGCCATTTCACCTTCTTTCTTTTCTTCGCGTAATTCCTGATAGGCATTCACTTTTAACTGCAGCCACTCAAAACTTTTGAGCAAAACATCACCCAGCATGTCCATTAAACGCAGCCATGACAAACCGGTAAACACTGTAATGCCTGCGAGAAAACCCGCCAATAAAATTAAGGTGGAACCCAACACACCTAACGCAGCAGCCATACCATCGCCCAGCCAACGGCCTAAAACGCCACCACCATCTAAAGGCAAAGTGTCTGGCAAAATAACAAAATGCAAACTGGTTAAGGCGCAGCCGGTGGCCAGTGTTATAAAGAAACCCAACCACCGAATACCCAATACTTTAAAATCAATTTCACCGTCTTCTGTGCGTTCGCGTAAAACTAACCAACCACTATAAGCAATCATTACTGGAAACAAATAGCTCAGATAACCAAATAGAAAATACAGCACATCAGAAAACCACGCACCCACCACCCCGGCCATATTTTGAATGTCTGCAGAGTGGCCAGAATAAGACCAACCCGGATCTTGAATGCTGTGGGTAACTAAAGCCGTGAAAATAAATAAGGCGATAGCCAGCAGAATAAACAGAGCCGCCTCACGCAAACCACGGCTAATATGGATGGTGAGCCCCGTGAGCGTCGATGGCTGGTCATCATTTTTTTTGCGGCGCGCCTGTGCCAATGTGTGAACCCTTTATAATTTTCTACAATTGAATAGTAAGTGCAATTGCTTGATTAAAAACGTGTTTTTATGGTGATTTAGAGTATACCAGCTTCAGATAACATATCGATTTAATTTATGCTCATTCATTCTCATCTACGTGATTTTACAAGAGAACGCCCAGGAGCCTAATAATTTTTCAGCCAACCAATACCCCTGCAAAAAAAGGCCCTAATTTAGTTCTATCGGCTAAGGACGGCTTAAGAAAGTTTTGTTAGAATAGCGCCAAATTTATTCACTATATGACACTGGCTACATCACGCAGCCTACACTATAGCAACCCAGCTGGAGAAACATAGATGAGCGATAACAAGCATTGCAAATTACTAATTTTGGGCTCTGGCCCAGCGGGCTATTCAGCGGCGGTTTATGCTGCACGTGCAAACTTAAATCCAGTTATCGTCACCGGTATGGAAATGGGCGGGCAATTAACAACTACAACAGATGTGGATAATTGGCCAGGCGATAACGAAGGCGTACAAGGCCCAGAACTAATGGAACGCATGAAAGCTCACGCTGAGCGTTTCGGCACCGAGATTATTTTTGACCACATTCACACCACTGACTTAAATTCACGCCCATTTAAACTCGGTGGCGATTCCCACGAATATACCTGCGATGCACTGATTATTGCCACCGGTGCCAGTGCCATGTACTTAGGCATGGAATCGGAAGAAGCCTTTAAAGGCAAGGGCGTATCAGCCTGTGCAACCTGCGATGGTTTTTTCTATCGCGGTCAAAAAGTCGCAGTTATCGGCGGCGGCAACACGGCGGTTGAAGAAGCATTATATTTAGCCAATATTGCGGATCACGTGACTATTGTGCACCGTCGCGATCAATTTCGCTCAGAAAAAATTCTAGCCGATCGTTTAAAAGAACGCGCCGAAACCGGCAATGTCACCATTGCCTGGGATAGCACGCTTGATGAAGTGCTCGGTGATGATAGCGGTGTTACCGGCATTCGCATAAAAAGCACTAAAGACGACAGTACGCAGGAATTAGATTTAGCCGGTGTGTTTATCGCGATTGGCCACAAACCTAATACCGATATTTTTGCGGGCCAGTTGGATATGGACAATGGCTATATTAGCGTGCAAGCCGGTGCTAAAGGCAATGCTACGGCAACTTCTGTTCCCGGAATTTTTGCTGCAGGTGATGTGGCTGATCAAATTTATAAACAAGCGGTGACTTCTGCGGGTGCGGGTTGTATGGCTGCACTGGATGCGGAAAAATTTTTAGACGAACTGGAAAGCTAGTACACCATCGTCAGCTAAAGCTAACTCCTATTAATTAAAACTTTGTAGGAGCGAGTTTTAGCTCGCGAACCCTTAGCTGACAAACCTTTAGATCATGCAACTCAGCATCTGCGAATCCCTTAGCCACATTTCAGCCGAACAATGGAATGCCCTTGCCGGTGACACCAACCCTTTTATTCAGCACCAATTCTTGCTGGCTTTTGAAAGCGGTCAGTGCTTAGAAAAATTTGGCTGGTACCCAAAATATTTTTTAATTCATAATGAGAATAACGAATTAATTGGTGCAATGCCGGCTTATGAAAAACACAACTCTTACGGTGAGTTTGTTTTTGATTGGGCGTGGGCCGATGCCTATCAACGCTCCGGAATTAACTATTATCCAAAATTAGTTATTGCTATTCCCTACTCGCCTTGCCAGGGCCCAAGAATTTTAGCTAAAAATAACGACTCGCACATTAAGCAAACCTTAATTAAATTTGCACTGGACTTTTCGATTAAAAATAAATATTCCGGCACCCACTGGTTATTTAATTTAACTGATGATTTTGACATATTAAAACAGCACACCAGTTTGCAACGTTTTGATTACCAGTTTCACTGGAGTAATAATCACTATAAAAATTTCGATGATTTTTTAGCTCAACTAAAACCAAAAAAACGTAAAAATATAAACCAGGAACGCCGTAAAGTTCGCGACCAGAATATTGAAATTAAAACTTTAAATGGTGCAGATCTGAATGACGAGCAATGGGATAAAATTTATTATTTTTACCAAATCACCTTTATGAAAAAGTCCGGCTCTCCGACATTAAGTTTAGATTTTTTTAAATCGGTTGCAGACACCCTGCTAATTATTTTTGCCTATCACAATAAAAAAATGGTAGCGGGTGCTATTTGCATTGAAGGCAAAGATACTTTATACGGTAGACATTGGGGGTGTTTAGAAGAGTACGACAGCTTACACTTTGAGGTGTGTTACTACACGGGTATTGAGTATTGCATCAACAAGGGTTTAAAAAAATTCGAGCCGGGCGCACAGGGTGAACATAAAATTTCCCGGGGATTTTTACCGGTTAAAACCTGGTCGGCACATCAAGTTGTTAATTCAGAATTTAATCGTATTTTAGTGCAACATTTGCAACAAGAAGCGATGGCGCTGGAAGGTTATGGTAAGCAGTTACACGCGGCTTCACCGTTTAAGGTTTTAAAATAAATATCAAACTCTATAAGGAAGAAAAATCAAACGCAAACTTCATCATTTCCACATTCTTGTGTCGAAAGTTTAACGACTTTGCTACATAAGGCTCTGCCCCCAGCACAAGCATTCGGGGCTGACAGCGACTAACGCATCGCACTATAAACTGTCAGCTAAAGCTAACGCCTACAAAAAAATATTATTTTTCTCCGCCAAAAATCTTTTTATGGTCCGGTAAAAAATTATCTGCCAGCGTACTATAAATCGGTGTTTTACAAATCGATTTAGAAATGCCCGCCGCAATATACGCGGTTACCATTAGCGGCAAAATCAATGCGTGTTGATCCGTCATTTCCATCACAATCACAAATGCGGTGATAGGCGCTTGCACTACCCCGGAAAAATACCCCACCATTGCAAATAAAATAATCGCGCCATAGGGATAGTCAACTAACCACTGGGCAATGTGTACACCAATACCCGCACCGGTGGCCAATGACGGCGCAAAAATACCGCCGGGAATTCCGCTTAAATAAGACGTGGCTGTAGCTAATAATTTTAAATAACCATAACCTGCATCAATTTCACCGGTATTATCCATAATCGCTTTGGCTTCAGCATAACCACTACCGTAAGTTAAACTGCCAGAATAAAAACCAATTACCGCTATGCCTAAACCACACAAGCCAGCAACCACATACGGGTTATTATTTCTAAACGGTGAAATTCTGCGGCTTCCATGAATGAGTATTAAACTAAAAACACCACCCAGCAAACCACAACAAATTCCGCAAACTAATACCGGCACAATAGCATCACTCAGCTCAATGGTTGCACTGGTACTGCCAAAGTAAGTGTAATTATCTAAAATCGCAATCGCTATAATAGCGGCAACCGTTACGCCGGCTAACACTAGTCCACGAGTACGCACTTCGAATGATCGGCTGAGTTCTTCAATCGCAAAAACAATGCCCGCTAATGGCGTATTAAATGCTGCTGCGACTCCCGCCGCACCGCCAGTAATAATTAAAGCGCGTTCCATATCAAAATCGCGAAAGCGCACAAAGCGTCGCATCGAAAACATAATCGCCGCGCCCACATGCACAGTCGGCCCTTCCCGGCCAATCGATGCACCACTGAGTAAACCCAAAATACATAACATGACTTTGCCGAAAGCGATTCGCATAGTGAGCAAAGCACTGCGTTCGTCTTTATGGCTTAACTCTAACGTGGCAACCACTTGTGGAATACCACTGCCCTCTGCGCCGGGAAAATATTTTCGAGTGAGATAAACAATTAGAATTAAACCCAGAGGGGATATAATAAACGGTAGATAGTTGTTTTTTTCGACAACATGAAAAAAAACTTCATTAGCCCATTCACTGCTGATTGCCATAAACACAGCAACCAAACCCACGGAAGCACCGCCCAACATAAAAATTAAATTAGCTTTCCAATCTTTATGTGAAATCAGCCAACGGCCAGAGTGTTTGATGTGTTTACGCATAGCGGGTTTAATTAAAAATATTTTACACTGAATATAAAAATGCATTATACCTGAAAACAACGAATGCTGTTTAAAACTGAAATATCATACGCAGACTTTTATACTCAGAAGTCTTTGCAAAAATAAATTTAATTGCTACACATCCGCCATCATCGTTTGAATCATCGCACGCACCGTATTACTATCAAAAGGCTTATCACAAATTCCCGACACTCCGGCTTGCTCAACCGCCGCTAAATTTCCCATATTACCTTCGGAGGTTACCATTAACACGGGGAGAGAACGCTGGTTGCTACTGTTGCGAATATGCTCTAATAAAGCTTTGCCATCCATCTTTGGCATATTGTAATCGGTGACCACAAAATCAAAAAAATGCTCATCTAATAATGGTACTGCATTAGCACCGTCATCGGCTTCGGTTATGTTTTCTATGCCCAAACCTTTTAATACGCGCTTAATATGATTTCTGGCCATGGTACTGTCATCAACAATTAGCACTTTTAAATCTTCCACGTTAAAGTCACCAAACTCTAGTGCATCCGGGCTTAAAATATCCAGCGTATTATACAAACCGCGTTTTAACTGCTCGGATTTAAACGGTTTGGGCAAGATACCGGTGACCCCTGCCTGCTTTATCGGGTCGATATAATCAAAACCGGTTTCACTGGAAATGAGCATAAACGCCACTTCTTTTAAATTTTCTTCTTCGCGTATTTTATACACTAAATCGGTAGCGGTCATATCGGGTAAATGCATGGCGCTGATCACTAAATCAGGGCAAAACTGTGACATAGCTTGTAATGCACTTTCCCCGTCAATGGCGATATCAAAATGTGTAATGCCTGCGCTTTTAAGTTCTCGATGAATAAATTTTGCCTGTGATTTTGAGGGTTCAACCATTAATACATAAAGGTCAGCTAAAAATTTTTCGTGCATTTAATTTGCCTAAAATAATCATTGTTATTGTTTGAGTGTAGCAGTTCTTTTACACTTCGCTAATGATCTCATTACAATGGTTAGCCCCAGAATCTAACGCAGAATTCCCACCCGTAGAAACTTCACTCTCCGAACCAGAGGGTTTATTAGCTGCCGGTGGTGACCTTTCAATTACACGATTAGTACGCGCATATCAATCGGGTGTATTTCCGTGGTACAGCCCCGGTGAACCCATTTTATGGTGGGCACCTAACCCGCGATTTGTGTTGATGCCAGAGCAGTTAAAAGTCTCTCGCAGCCTGCGTAAAAACGTCCGCAATAACGCATTTAAAATTCGTATGGATACCGCCTTTGAACAGGTAATTTCAATTTGCGCTAAACAACCCAGAAAAGATCAGCCGGGCACCTGGATCACCGAAGAAATGCAACAGGCTTATATCGATATGCACTACGCTGGACACGCACACTGTGTTGAATGCTGGGACGGTGATTATCTGGTGGGTGGTTTATACGGTATTCACACGGGGCAGGTTTTTTGCGGTGAGTCGATGTTTAGCCGAGTAAGTAATGCATCAAAAATTGCATTGGTGCATTTGTGTGGATTTTTACAATTTCA
>Ga0316207_10003365_pt1 | contig 14941 bp, 12 predicted proteins | sample 6weekpyrite_MG_FD_204943 | JGI IMG/M metagenome (GOLD analysis project Ga0316207, IMG submission 204943) | Microbial mat bacterial communities from mineral coupon in-situ incubated in ocean water Damariscotta River, Maine, United States -... | ecosystem: Environmental > Aquatic > Marine >... | reverse complement strand
CGCTTGTCATTCAATCCCTAAATGACCGAAACACCTTGTCCTGAGTCGCTGTGTAAGCCGCTGTGTGTCTCGAAGAGGCGCGCATTATACGCAGCGTGAGAGGTGCGTCAACACTTTTTTGGGCGATATCAGAAATAATTATTCTTGTGGTCTCGACGACAAATACAAAACCCATATAAGTACATGAATTAATTACAAATATCTATTGTTGCGGCGTTGTAAAAAAAAGAAAAAAATATGTATTTTTCAGAAGGACACTGAAATAACTTACCGATAAATTTATTCAACCATGGTAATCCATGGTTTATTTATTTCCATTGATGTAATTCTCGACCTCAGACACAAACTCATCCACCTCAAAAGGCTTGGAGATATAGCCATCACAACCCGCCTCAAGTATCACCTCGCGATCACCCTGCATGGCCTTGGCTGTTAATGCCACCACTGGAACGGATGGTTTGACCTCTTTAATCTGTTTAGTGGCCTCTATACCGTCCATGACAGGCATCTGGATATCCATCAAGATCAAATCAAAATCTGTATCTGACGCAGCGCTGACTGCTTCAGCACCATTTTCGACCTGGGAAACCTCGTAACCGGCATCCTCAAGTAGAAAACGCGCGATATAGCGATTGTGTTCATTATCATCTGCGATAAGGATCGTGCTCATAGTCTCCACTTCCCTCTGTCCAGCTTCCCGCCCAATATGCGCTGCGAATAAGTATCAGGACTAGCTTATGCCAAAAGGGCACGCTGTCAAAGTCACAAAATGTTAAATATCACACAGCCTTTCTGTGATTAAGCCTGCGCCGCTAACGGCAGATGTATGCTGAAGTTTGTGCCTCTACCGACCATGCTGTCAACGGTAATCTCACCCCCCATGAGTTCGACCAGCTTCTTGACAATACTCAGTCCTATCCCGGTACCTTCGATGCCCGAATATTCTGCACCCAACCTGGAAAACGGTTCAAACAACATAGACAGTTGCTCACTGTCCAGACCTGGCCCGGTATCCCTTACATCAATTCGGGCGGTTGATTGATCATGTTTGGCATACTCAACAATTATTTTTCCCTTGTCGTTATTGTACTTAACCGCATTCGAAAACAGGTTTAACAGTATCTCCTTGAGACGCACCTTGTCGGCAACAACCATGGTAGGCCCTTTGTTGGTATATTCGATGGAAATTCCGCGCTGCTCTGCCTGTGGCCGAATAAAGCGTAATGATTCTGTGATAACTGTTGAAATATCAATGGGTTCCGACTGGATCATGATCGTACCCATTTCAATTCGAGATAAATCCAGCACTTCTTCGATCAACTTCAATAAATGCTCACCCCCCTCAATAATCTCGCTGACACTTTCCAGGTGCTCGGGTTGTTCATCAAGCCTCATTGCAAGAAGCTGTGCGAATCCGATGACGGCGTTAAGTGGCGTGCGCAACTCATGACTCATGCGCGACAGGAACTCCGATTTGGCACTATTGGCTCGAAGTGCTTCCTCGCGCGCTTCAACGAGGTGCCCGGTACGCTCTTCAACACGATGTTCCAGCTCTTCCATTGTGTGATGACGGTCGACCTCGGCGGCAATACGGTTGGCAAACATTCCCAACACCGGATGGATCCACGGTGTCAGTTCCATAGCTTTTGTATCCATGACTGATACGAGACCGATGGTATCGCCATCAGATGTTACCAGTGGCGCACCGAAATAACTGTCTACGCCCATCTCTGCGAGCAATACATCATCTGGATATTTTTCTGCTGCATCTTTGGGAACAATTTCCAATGTCTGCTCAAGAATCTCGGCACAGGGCGTACCTTCAAGCTCATATTCGAAATTATCCGCAAATTCACTCCCCGCCCATACGGCCTGGGTCTTTACACGACTGCGTGCATCATCCGCGATCAAACCGATAAACGCGTACTGGCAGCCATAGACTTGTGCCAGGCTTAGTACGCACAAACGGTAAAACTCCTGAATATCATTACTTGCATCAATCTCTGCGAGGCTGTTGTGGGCCTTTTCGACATCTTTACGTTCAGTGACATCAAACATGAAACCATGCAACTCGTAAGGCCCATTTTCATCCGCAAGCACGTTTACACTATCTCGGATCCAGACCACGCGCCCATCGGCCGCTATCATCCGGTACTCAAAATCATGGTCCTCACAGTTCGCCGCCGACGTCATACAAAATTTCACCGCCCAATCCCGGTCTTCAGGGTGAATATGCTCGGGCCAGAAATCATCGCCGTACCAGTCGTTAGCGAGATAACCCAGGACGGCTTCAGCCTGTGGCCCTACATACGTGAAACGCATCGTACGCATATCAAATGTCCAGGGTATCGCATGCGCTGTTTCAACCAGGTGACGATAGTGCTGTTCACGTTTCATCAATACCTGCTCAGCCTTGAGCTGAGCATCCAGTTGGCGTTTACGCTCGATTTCAAAGGCAATTCGCTGGCCGAAGATGCGTAATAAATCCTGGTCTTCCTGGCTAAATTCATGCGGCTTGTCATCCAGCAGGCAGGTCACGGCAAGCACTTCAGCATTCGCATCGAGAGCGGGGAAGCCGCAATAGGAGTGGGCGTGGTGTTCCTTAAGGAAGGTGGCCTCGGGAAAGAGCTCAATGACTCTTTCGTAAATGCGCAAATCCTTGGTCGATTCAACTGTAGCGCATGGCGTAATACTTAAAGGACAGTGACCGGCATCGAGCATGACCTTGCCGTCAACGTAAACACTGATGAAGTAGAGCTCATCGCCGCGGATCTCTGACAGGCAGACAACGCGTACATCCAGCATTTCACCAATCATTTGTGCGATGCGGCGAAAAATACTGGCTGGTTCGCCTGTAAGGGTAAGACTGAGTTCCGCAAGTTTCTTTAGACGTTCCCCGGATGAGACCGTTGTATCTGCCTCAATAGTTGTTGGTACCATAACGACCAAACTCCTACTCGAATAATCTATAGCTTAGCCAATATGCTTCCAGACAAGCATAGACTGTTTAAACCACCTTTATTCTATATCGGTCAGGTATCGAGTGAAGAAACCATAAAGTTATTATGTTTTTAACTAATTGACGGTCACCCTCGCGAAACGGCGTTTACCTACCTGAAAAACATGCTCGGCACCAACGGCGACAAGCAGCTTGTTATCCGATACCTTATCGCCATCAATCTTGACCGCACCCTGTTTAATCATGCGCATTGATTCAGATGTACTACTGGTCAGACCCGCTTCTTTTAACAGGTTTGCAATCGGGAAACCGTCACCTTGAGCGGTAAGAGTATGCTCGGGCATCTCATCCGGCATCGCCCCCTTCTGGAAACGGGCAATAAAATTCTCACGTGCCTGGTCGGCCGCGGCACGGTCATGGAAACGCTCGATGATCTCCTCGGCGAGCAGGAACTTGATGTCACGCGGGTTTTTACCCTGATCAATATCAGCCTTGAATTGTTCAATCTCATCCAGTGGACGGAAGCTGAGTAATTCAAAATAGCGCCACATCAGTTCATCAGAGATCGACATGAGCTTGCCGAACATATCATCCGGCGCATCACTGATGCCGATGTAATTATTGAGAGACTTCGACATCTTCTGCACGCCATCGAGGCCTTCGAGGATTGGCATGGTCAAGACGACCTGCGGTTTCTGGCCATGCGCTTCCTGTAGCTGACGTCCGACCAACAGGTTGAACTTCTGGTCCGTTCCGCCGAGTTCAACATCCGCCTTCATCGCCACCGAATCGTAGCCCTGGATCAGCGGGTAGAGGAATTCATGAATGGCGATTGGCTTGCCGCCCGTGTAGCGCTTGTTGAAATCGTCACGCTCGAGCATACGCGCGACAGTGTGCTTGGCGGCCAGCTGAATGAGATCACTGACGTCCATCTCGTTCATCCAGCTCGAGTTGAACATGACGAGGGTCTTTTCCGGGTCGAGGATCTTGAAAATCTGCTGCTCGTAGGTCTTGGCATTTTCAATGACGTCATCACGTGTCAGCGGTGGACGCGTGGCACTCTTGCCGGTCGGGTCACCAATCATGCCGGTGAAATCACCGATAAGGAACATCACTTCGTGACCGAGGTCCTGGAACTGGCGTAACTTATTAATAAGGACGGTGTGTCCCAGGTGTAAATCCGGTGCTGTCGGATCAAAACCGGCCTTGATACGCAAGGATTTGCCAGACTTCAGGCGGTCTACAAGTTCTTCTTCTACGAGGATTTCATCGGCACCACGTTTGATAAGCGCCAGTGCATCAGTTACAGCTGTCATTTCTCTCTGGATCCACATTTATTAAGGTTTTCGAGGCGCAAGAGTAACACAGCCAGTGGTTCACGCGCAGGCCTGCCAGGTCTGGACATAAAAGGCCTATTGACCCGTAAGCCGATTCCCGTTATCGTCTTGCGAACCATAAAAGGTAAAGAATTCCGTGAATTACCGTTCATTTATCAGGCGAGACTACAAGTTACAAGCCTCTACAGGCTGGCAACCGAGCTCGTTTGTCTCTAAACGTACTCTTGTCGTCTCCGGCCTGTCGCTGTTTACCGTACTTAGCGTCGTATTTCTGTTCAACCTGACGGATGCAAATGCCAACCCTTCAACGGATCCCGTGACACAGGCGATAGACATTCCTGCACCTTCGGATGACGCTCAAAGTGTTGTACGTCAGCTTAGTTTGCCTGCCAAACCTGAAGCCAGTAGTGCCATCCCGTTTGCGCCACCGCAGCGCAAGCTCAAAGCATCGATTGTCCCAAGTGCCGAAATACCAACTACACGTAACAAGCAAGTGCGGATCAAGGTTCGTCGAGGTGACACACTGGCAGCCATATTCTCTCGAAACAAACTCAGTGCCCGTGATGTGCACAACATTATCACACTGGGTAAACCTGTCCGCGGCCTGAAAAACCTGCACCCTGGCGAACATATTCGCTTGCAGTATGATGCCCAGGATAGGTTTACCGGTCTCGTACATGAACTGGATAAATTTCAATCCCTGCATATTCAGCGCAATGAGAATGGCTATACGGCAAAACAGGTTGTACGCAAACCTGATGTGCGCATCGCCTATGCCTCTGGCTCTATTCAGAATTCACTCTTCCTTGCTGGCCAGAAGGCCGGGATGCCTGAAAACCTGATCATGGAACTGGCCGGGATCTTCGGCTGGGACATCGACTTTGTGCTGGATATCCGTCGTGATGACAGTTTCCATGTCGTCTATGAAGAACATTACCTGGATGGCGAAAAAGTGCGTAATGGTAATATTCTTGCCGCCGAATTCATTAACCAGGGCAAGAGCTTCCGCGCAGTACAATACACGCATGCAAACGGTCGCAGTGATTACTACACACCGAAAGGCTACAGTATGCGCAAAGCGTTTTTGCGCACACCGGTCGACTTTAGCCGCATCAGTTCACGGTTTGGCAAACGTAAACACCCTATCTTGAACAGTATGCGCCTGCATAAAGGCGTCGACTATGCCGCCAAACGCGGTACCCCGGTACGTGCCACCGGCGATGGTAAAATTATTCACCGTGCCCGCAAGGGTGGTTATGGAAAAACGGTGGTCATCAGTCACGGTAATAAATACAGCACCCTGTATGCCCACCTGTCAAACTATAACCGCAAGGCACGCAGTGGCAGCCGTGTTAAACAGGGTCAGGTCATCGGTTACGTCGGGTCAACAGGGCGAGCCACCGGCCCGCACTTGCATTACGAGTTCCGCGTTTACGGGGGCCATCGGAACCCGTTAACCGTCAAACTGCCCAGCGCTGCCCCGATTGATAAGCGTATCAAGCAGGACTTTCTCAACAAGACGCAAGGTCTGATCGCACAACTTGATGGACTCAGGCGTACCGATATTGCATTCGCGCAATAAGCCGTACAAGGAGAAGCTGTAATGACCGAACATTATATCGGTCTGATGTCCGGAACCAGTCTCGATGCCATTGATGCTGTGCTGGTTCATTTCGACAGCGGCTACCCTGCTCTCATCGCGAGTCACACAGAAGCTTTTCCTGCTGAGTTACGTGATCAACTCCTGTCACTTAACCGTAGTCGTGCCGGCGAAATTCATCGCATGGCAATAGCCGATGTTGAACTTGCCACTTGTTACGCGAAAGCGGTCAACGCACTGCTTAAACAGGCTGGTTTGAGTGCCAGTGATATTTCAGCGATTGGTAGCCATGGCCAGACCCTTCGCCATCAACCCGATCTTGATACACCCTATACACTGCAAATCGGCGATCCGAATACACTCGCCGAGTTAACAGGTATTACGACCGTTGCCGATTTTCGCCGTCGTGATTTAGCTGCAGGTGGTCAGGGCGCACCGCTGATGCCAGCCTTCCATAATGCCATGCTGCGCGTGCATGATGAGACACGCGTTGTCGTAAATATTGGTGGCATGGCCAACATTACTGTTCTGCCTGCCATTCCCGATTCAGCTGTCACCGGGTTTGATACCGGGCCGGGAAATGTCCTCATGGACGGCTACATCCTTCAACATCAACGCAAGACTTATGACGAAGGCGGAAACTGGGCGGCCAGTGGCAAGGTTAAAGAGGTCCTGCTCACCCGTATGTTGCGTGACAAATATTTCAAACTCGAACCACCTAAATCAACCGGACGCGACCTGTTTAATATGCGCTGGCTGGATAGGCACTTAAAGGCCTATGACAAACGTGTCGGCAAACGCATCATCCGCAAACATATCCAGGCGACGCTGTGTGAACTGACTGCGATCACAATCAGTGATGCAATCAAACAACATGCCAGTGATGCGCAAACCGTTATTGTCTGTGGGGGCGGCGTACATAACACTGCCTTGATGTTCCGCCTGCAATGCCTGCTTGATGACCAACAACTGTTATCAAGTGAAGATTACGGCATTGATCCTGACATGATGGAAGCAATGGGCTTTGCCTGGTTGGCCAAACAGACACTTGCGATTCAACCCGGCAACCTGCCATCAGTAACGGGCGCTAACCACCCTGTTGTACTGGGCGGAATTTACCCCGGCTCGGCACTGCCTAATATGTAGTGCACTGCGCAATTACATTTTCGTATTTTTTTAATGCAAACTTAATAATATTCTGCTTAACTGGTTAGCCCTGTAATGAGAAGTGGTTAGCATCATGGATAGCCTGAACCTGAAAGATCCACAGTATTACCTGAACCGGGAACTGAGTGTATTACAGTTCAATAACCGTGTACTCGAACTTGCCAAAGACGAATCAACGCCTCTACTGGAACGACTGCGATTTCTATGTATCTCGTGTACTAACCTTGATGAGTTTTTCGAAGTCAGGGTGGCTGGACTGAAACAAAAGGCAAGCCACGGCATCAGCCAGACGGGTATCGATAAGAAAAGCCCAAGTGAAATAATCAAGCTCGTTGATGAAGATGCCCACGCACTTGTCGATCAGCAATATCGTATCCTGAATGACACGCTTATCCCGGCCCTGCGTGAACAAGGCATTCGCTTTATTCCTCGCAATGACTGGAATACCAATATCGATAAATGGCTAAAAGAGTATTTCTCTGAAAAACTGCTGCCGGTCATCAGCCCACTGGGTCTCGACCCCGCACACCCGTTCCCACGTATCTTAAACAAGAGCCTTAACTTTATTGTCTCGTTACAAGGCAAAGATGCCTTCGGACGAAGTAGTCGTATGGCCGTTGTGCAAGCACCACGCCCATTGCCACGCCTGATACAACTCCCAGAAGAACTAGACGGTGCAGGTCCTGAAGATTATGTGTTTCTTTCTTCTGTTATCCATGCCTATGTCGATAGCCTGTTCCCCGGCATGAAGGTAACAGGCTGTTACCAATTCAGGGTCACACGTAATAGTGAATTGTTCGTCGATGAGGAGGAAGTCGATGATCTGAAGCGTGCCTTGGAAGGCGAACTCGCCTCTCGTCGTTATGGTGAAGCTGTACGCATAGAGGTCGCCAATGATTGTCCAGAAGACATGAGCGCCTACCTGGTGAGGCAGTTTTCATTGACCCCATCAGATGTTTATCAGGTAAACGGGCCGGTCAACCTGAATCGACTTTCTGCCGTCTGCGATATGGCCGCCCGACCAGAACTGAAGTACTCATCCTTCACACCTGGGCTACCAAAAGGTTTATCACACAAAGCTGATATTTTTTCACAAATACGCAAGGGTGATATCCTGTTACATCACCCTTACGAATCATTTTCACCTGTCATTGACTTTGTTGTCCAGGCCGCCAGTGATCCTGATGTACTGGCAATTAAACAAACCCTTTATCGTAGTGGATCTGAATCGACCATCGTCGATTCGCTTGTTCATGCAGCTCGTACTGGCAAAGAAGTCGTCGTCATTGTTGAGCTGCGCGCACGTTTTGATGAAGCGGACAATATTGCGCTGGCAACACGCCTGCAAGAAGCTGGGGCACATGTCGTGTACGGCGTCGTTGGTTACAAGACTCATGCAAAAATGAACCTCGTCGTACGACGCGAAGGTAATACCCTGAGTCGTTATGTTCACCTCGGCACCGGCAATTATCATGCGAGAAATGTGCGCTTCTATACTGACTACGGGTTGCTCACCTGTGATGAAAAGATCGGCAAGGATGTGCATGAAGTCTTCATGCAACTTACCAGTCTTGGCAAAGTCACTAAACTTAACAAACTCCTGCAATCACCTTTTACACTGAATGATGCAGTTATTAAAATGATCAAGCGCGAGATGGACAATGCTGCAGAAGGTAAACCCGCCAACATCATCGTTAAGATGAATGCACTGGTTGACGAGGATATTATCAGCGCCCTGTACGAGGCATCTTGTGCTGGTGTTCAGATCGATTTAATCATACGGGGTATGTGTTGTCTGAAGCCGGGAATTCCCGGCGTGTCTGAAAATATCCGGGTTCGCTCAATTGTCGGGCAATTTCTTGAACACCATCGCGTCTACTACTTCCAGAATGACAGCAAGCCAGCCGTTTTCTGTGCCAGTGCAGACTGGATGGAGCGCAACCTGCATCAACGCGTCGAAGTCTGCTTCCCGATTGAAAATGACAAAATTCGTAAACGCTTGATTAAGGATCTAAATCTTTTCCTTAAAGACAATACCAATTCATGGCAACTTCAGGCGGATGGTAGCTATTTGCGTATCACACCCGAGAATGAAGAAAATAGCTGTTCGGCACAGGCTTCTCTAATGGAAAAATACGCTGAGCACTGCTGATCAGGAAATCATTATCTGGTAGTCGATCGCTGCCAGATATTTTTTTTCCTGTTCAAGATCCAGCTTCGTCAATGGATGCTCATCAAGCCAGTCTTTCGGGAAGCGAATATCCAGAAGCTTGTCGCCAGCCGAGAGCAAGAAGGGAATCCTTCCACCATTACTTCGACTACGGTTCAAAATTACTGCAAGACGTAAAATAACGGCCAGTTCCAGCAACGAACGGTGCCCGCATAATGAGGCATCATCATATTCAGCGACCGGGAATTTACGACGATGCCCCTGCACTAAAAATGCCAGGATGCTTTGTTCCTGTCTGGAAAAACCTTGCATATCGGCATTCTCGATAATATAAGCCCCGTGCCTGTTGTAATGACTGTGCGCAATAGTCATACCGATTTCATGTAATTGTGCAGCCCACGTCAGGAAGCCTCGCGCCTCTTCATCCTGCAAGTCCCAGACCTCACCGATCATATCCAGGCAACGCAGTACTGTATCTGTGACGCGTTGCGCATGGGCTCTGTCTATTTGCATCCTCTCAACCCACGCGTGTACCGTACGATCACGAATATCATCGCGGTGCATACGACCGACCATGTCGTAGAGGAGACCTTCTCTCAATGCCCAGTCACTGACTTCCATTTCCTCTATTTTCAGTGATTTGAACAAGGCAATCACTATCGCAACACCACCAGCAAAGACCGGTGCACGTTGTTCACTTAGGCCTGGTAAAGTGATCTTATCAATCTGACCAAATTCAATAATGGCATTCCTGAGCTGCTTGAGGGCATCCAGTGTAATCTTGTTATCACTCAGGCGCATGGCAATGAGTACATTCGCCACGGCTTTGAAAGTACCCGATGAACCAACGACCTGTTGCCAACCGAGTTGACGCAAGTGTGTCTCGTGCGGCTCGAGCTCAACCCGACCTGCAAGTACCGCTTTTTTCATTCTCTTCTTGGTAATGATACCTTCTGGGAAAAATTTCCGGGTCATGCTGACACAACCCATATACAAGCTTTCCATGTAGAGTGGTGAATAGCCATCACCGATGATGATCTCGGTACTGCCACCGCCAATATCAATTACAATACGACGATTGCTAGCACTTTCAAATCCGTGTGACACGCCCTGGTAGATCAAGCGGGCTTCTTCCATCCCGGAAATAATCTTGATCGGGTGACCAATGGCCATGCGGGCTTTTTTAAGAAATTGGTTAGGATTATGCGCAGTACGTAAAGTGTTTGTACCAACTGCCTGAACCTGGCCTGTATCAAGTTCACGCAGACGTTGCCCAAAGCGTTCCAGGCAGGCGATCGCACGCTCACTGGTGTCCTGGTCAAGTCGACGTTTTTCGTCAAGACCCGCACCAAGCCGGACCATTTCTTTTAAACGGTCAATGATCCTGAGTTCATCGTTAACTACTTCGGCTACAATAAGGTGGAAACTATTCGAACCGAGATCAACTGCTGCAATGGTTTTGGCAGACATAATGAAATCTATTTATTGCTATGCTGCCATTATGCACTGATTTGTTAGCGTTTATCCAATGCAACATAGTCGCGTGGTGGCTCACCGGTGTAGACCTGGGTTGGCCTGAAGATACGGTTACCACGTAACTGCTCACGCCAGTGTGCCAGCCAACCAGCAGAACGGGATATCGCAAAGATGGCAGTAAACTGATCGGTGGGAATGCCCATTGCTTCGTAGAGAATGCCCGAGTAAAAATCGACATTCGCAAATACACCCTTGCTCGCCAGGCGATCTTCAGCCGCTTTCTCAACAGCCATCGCTGTTTCAAAGGTACTGTTCGCTTCGCTATCTCGCGTCTCCAGCAAGTCTTTAACCAGCTTTTGTAGAATCGTTGCACGGGGATCCTTGGTCTTGTATTCGCGGTGCCCCATGCCCCAGATGACTTCCTTGTTGGCAAGCTTGCTTTCAACATAGGCCTCAGCCTTGTCAGCTGAACCGATCTCGGCAAGCATTTCGAGTACGCGCTCATTGGCGCCACCATGCAAGGGGCCTGACAGGGTTGCAATTGCAGAGGCCATCACGCTGTTCGGTGTGGCCAGTGTTGAGCCGCTCACCAACATTGAGAAGGTTGATGCATTAATTGTATGCTCTGCATGCAGGATGAGGCAGATGTCGAGGATCCGGGCAATCTGTGGATCAGGTTCCTTACCCGTCAGCATGTAAAGGAAATTTTCAGCGTAAGTCAGGTCATCACGGGGTGGGATTGGATCATAACCATTTCGAATGTGCTCCCACATCGCAACGATAGTCCCCATACGGGCGATAATCTTGACCGTCATACGATGTACATAAGTCAGGTCATCGCAGACATCACTACCCGTCAGGCACTCATTACCCGGGTAAAACATACCCAGGCTGGCGACAGCCGTTTGCAACATTTCCATCGGATGCCCGCTCGACGGCAGGGTCTTCATCAGTTCACGAACATGGTATTGCACAACCCGGTTGCGACGCAGCTGATCATCAAAAGTGGCCAACTCTGTCGCCATTGGCAATACGCCATCAAGCAGCAGCAAGGTTGTTTCTTCAAAGGTGCTGTACTCGGCCAGCTGCTCAATCGAATAACCGCGGTAAGATAGAATGCCGCGCTCGCCATCGATATCAGAGATGTTGGACTTCGTAGCCGGAACCCCTTCCAGGCCAGGTAGATATTCGTTAACCATGTTTTTTTCCAGATCCTTCCTCGTCAGACTCGTTAGGATAACAAAAAATGTCCGGCATCGGGACGTTGTCAGCGGCCAGAAAAGAAACAGGCGGCTTCCGGGTTAACCAGAAACCGCCTGCAATTGTTTTTTTATTTTAACTACAATGCGTTATACAGAAAACGATGATCCACAACCACAGGTCGTTGTGGCATTAGGGTTGTTGATAACAAAGCGCGAGCCTTCAAGGTTATCAATATAATCCACGGTTGCACCTTCCAGGTACTGGATACTCATCGGGTCAACCACGAGGCTGACACCATCTGTTTCAACAATGGTATCGCCATCATTAACACCTTCGGCAAAATCAAACCCGTATTGAAAACCCGAACAACCGCCGCCGGTAATAAATACCCGCAGTTTCAGATCATCACGACCTTCTTCGTCCATCAGGCTTTTGACCTTGTTGGCTGCATTACTGGTAAAACTCAAATCAGAGCTGTTCGTTGTCATCGCATACTCCGCCTGTTTCAGGCATGCCTTGGTTACACTTGGGCATATATTAGCAGATCCTGAATTAATCAGGCAATATACCTGACTATTTTACTCTGAATTATTTGACGAGTTGGTCAACGGCCCCATCCGATTCATTGACCTGGACTTGCTGTACCGGCTGCCGCGCATCGGATTCATGTACCAGGTTACCGTTTACTTCTGCCCCCATCGCCATTTCGATAAGTTCATAGAAAACATTACCATTTACACGGGCATGGCTGGCAAGTTCGATCCCCTGGCTGGCATAGACGTCACCATTAACGGTGCCATCAAGGTTGATAGTCGGGACCCTGACCTCACCTTCAATTCGTCCATGTTCACTGACACGCAACACTGATGTAGACCCTTCCTCAGCGATCACGTTGCCCTTGATCACACCGTCGACATGCAGGCCACCACTAAAGATGATATCGCCCTGCAGACTGGTATTACGACCAATCAAGGTTTCTACATTCATGGATTTACGTTTCTTGTTACGGCCCATCATTTGTTCCAACTCCTGGTCAGGCGTACATACTGCCTAAACACTATTCGCTTTTATCGATTGCCGCAAGCAATGCGGCTTGTTGCATATCTATTGTAAAAAAGATGTTTTCAATTCTTTAGCTGTTCCATTACGCGGCCAGCTAAATGATTTCTCAAGTGTCTTACGTTTTGAACTGACTTTTACATGAACCCTGCTCGCTACAAATCCTTCCGGCAATACAAGGTTGCCTTCAAAACTCTGGAAGTACTTGAAACGGAAATCGAGTTGTTTCTGCCCGGTCGAAGAAAGCGAAGTCAGGTTTAACTTATGCGGCTTACCATTGCGCAAACCTTCAACTTGCATCACTACCCGGCCTTTAACGGTACGCGTATTCTTGCTCACCTGTGTCAACACAAGCTTGTAGAAATAACCCTGTTCCTGTCCTGAAGGTTCGATTCCAAAACGCTGGATACGTAAACCTGTTGCCGTTTCTCCGGGCGCAACAATACTGCGATAAAACGCGACTTCTTCTTCAAGCTCAAGTATTTCGGCCTGCATGGTGCGCAGCGATGTATCTACCTCAGCATAAGCCTGCTTTTCGATCTCAGCGCTGCGCTGGTTTGATACCAGCTGGTTACGTAAACGTTCAACCTCGGTATCCAGTTCCTTGATTTGTGTCTGAAGGCTCAATTGTTCATTTTCAAGAAAATCAAAATCATGACCGGCCCGTGAGTGCCCATAGTCATAAAGCAGGTAACCTGCCGCTACCAGTATCACCACAAACAGTAAAATAAGTAAGCCACGTTTAAATGGATCGTGTTCATGGACGACAAGTTGGGGGGAGACTTTCATAACGCTGTATGTACCGGCTACGGCAACAAACCAATTCCTTGCAAACCCGTCAGTTCATCGAGTCCGAACATAATATTAAGGTTTTGCACAGCCTGGCCTGCAGCACCCTTCACCAGGTTATCAATCACAGACAACACGACGACCGTATCGCTATCCTGTGGCCGGTGCACGGCGATCCGACAGGTATTCACACCGCGTACCGTCCGCGTCTCCGGGTGGCTGCCTGCCGGCAACACATCCACGAATGGCTCACTTGCATAACGTTGTTCAAACAAGGCTTGCAGATCTGCGTCTGAATCTTTCAGCTTGGCATATAAGGTCGCATGGATACCTCGCGTCATTGGCATCAGGTGCGGTACAAATGTCAGGTCAATATCACTGCCTGCAGCAAGCTCCAATCCCTGCCGAATCTCTGGCAAATGACGGTGACCCGGCACAGCGTAGGCCTTGACGCTCTCGTTCACCTCACTCATGAGGATACCAACATTTGCGGTCCGGCCTGCACCACTGACACCTGACTTACAATCCGCGACAAGACCATCGCGGCTGACCATGTCATTTTCAATCAGTGGCAAGAAACCCAGTTGTGAAGCCGTTGGATAACACCCCGGATTGGCAACCAGTTGCGCGGTCTTGATGGCATCACGATTTACTTCTGGTAAACCATATACTGCTTGCTCAACCAGCTCAGGACTCGCATGGCTCATGCCATACCATTTCTCCCAGAGCGCGATATCCTTGATACGAAAATCGGCCGCCAGATCGATCACCTTCACACCCGCCTCCAGTAAGGCCGGCGTGTGTTGCATCGCAATACCATTAGGCGTGGCGAAAAAGACCGCGTCACAAGCTGCAAGGTTCGCGTCATCTGGTGCAGTGAATGTAAGATCGACATGTCCGCGCAAACTCGGGAAAATATCAGCCACAGCCGTACCCGCTTCACCACGTGAAGTGATGGCTTGTAGATCTACATTTGGATGAAGGGCCAATAAACGTAATAGCTCTACACCGGTATAACCGGTTCCACCCACAATACCTGTTTTTATTGTCGTCATAGTACTCGTGTGCCTGGTTTGTCGTTCAAGACCCGCATAATAGGGATGTCATCGCCGAGAGTGAAGCAATAACGGGAAAAACTATCAGTTTTAGGGATGATTTTTTACGGCTCGGCAAATTTCGGA
>Ga0316207_10003364_pt1 | contig 14941 bp, 19 predicted proteins | sample 6weekpyrite_MG_FD_204943 | JGI IMG/M metagenome (GOLD analysis project Ga0316207, IMG submission 204943) | Microbial mat bacterial communities from mineral coupon in-situ incubated in ocean water Damariscotta River, Maine, United States -... | ecosystem: Environmental > Aquatic > Marine >... | reverse complement strand
CGGCAACCAAAACCCTTATTGAAAGACTGGATCACCGTAATTTAAACGATATTCCGCCCTTCGATAAAATAAACCCCACTGCAGAAAATCTTGCAGCCTATTTTTATAAACAACTAAGTACAGAATTAAACGATACCCGCGTGTCGGTAAAAAATGTCACCATCTGGGAAACCGATCGCGCCTGTGTCAGCTATACCGAGGAAGATTAAAATGAGTAACGCAGTCATTGCAGACGTACAAAATAGCAAAGATACTCGCCACATCCCTATCAATAAAGTCGGCATTAAAGACATCCGCCATCCTGTGAAAGTTCGTGACCGTAGTGAAGGTGAACAACATACTATTGCTAACTTCAACATGTACGTGAACTTGCCTCATGACTTTAAAGGCACTCACATGTCACGTTTTGTTGAAATCCTGAATAACCATGAACGGGAAATTTCAGTTAAATCATTTAAGGAAATGCTGATAGAAATGGCTGAACGTCTGGAAGCCAAATCTGGTCATATTGAAATGTCTTTTCCTTACTTTGTAAATAAAACCGCACCTGCCTCGGGCGTACAAAGCCTGCTGGATTATGAAGTCGCTTTTATCGGTGAAGTGCATGATGGCGTGACTGATTTAAAAATTAAAATCATTGTACCGGTTACTAGCCTGTGTCCTTGCTCCAAGAAAATTTCTGACTATGGTGCACATAACCAGCGATCCCATGTTACCGTAACCGCGACTATTAAAGAATTTATCTGGGTTGAAGAATTGATTGACCTTGTTGAAGGACAGGCATCATGCGAACTTTATGGTTTACTAAAACGTCCTGATGAAAAAATTGTTACCGAGCGCGCTTACGATAACCCGAAATTTGTTGAAGATATGGTTCGTGATGTTGCCGCACAACTTAACTCAGAAGAACGTGTTTCGGCCTATGTAGTTGAGTCTGAAAATTTTGAATCTATTCATAATCACTCAGCTTATGCGTTAATAGAAAAAACCAAATAGTTTTTTAATCTGCAATAAAATAAAAAGGTGGCTTTTGCCACCTTTTTTTATTCCATGAAATAAAGTTAGCTTTCATACTAATACTTTTTCTTTAGGATCATAACCTGTTTAGTACGCTGTATCTCGACACGTTTTAAAAATGAATTACCCAATAAAACTTGTGGTGAGCGATAACCACTAATAACTGCCGCCTGTACATTGCGCAGTTCAATCTCACCTACCTTTACTTTATCAAGATTAACTTTATAAATAGCGGCAACCCCACTCGCTGTTCCTGCATACCCTGGAGTTCCCCGGTAATAATTAATACCTAAACGTTTGGCTACCGCTTCACTCATTGCTACCCAGGTTGCACCGGTATCCACCATAAACATAACTGAACGTTTATTAATCGAGCCATGAGTAACATACATATCATTCTGAGGCCAGATTTTAGCCTCTGCCGGTTTTTTATCTTTATTCGCACCACTTCTCTGGTTACTAAAACTGACATGCCCACCCAGCTGATGCATGGAAACTTTATTATTAATTTTAAGCTCTACCTGATCGCTATCGACCTTGCTAAGGGTTATTCCTTCCGGGGTTTTGTCTCCTATTTTCAGTTTGTGCTGTGTACCATCCACTTTTAAAATAACGGTTTCACCAAAAATAGCCATTACTACAACATCGATAGCCAGTACGGGTTTTAACAGTAACAACAGGCTTGTCATAATGAACACGCCTTGCATTAAAGTATAACGATAGACTTTTAACATAATTGAAAACTCATCGTAGTCGTTTAGCTACTTTTCATAGGTTCCAATTTGATAACGGTCACCCTGTGGAAATTCAAAACTGACCTTCACCCTGTCTTTACTCCAGCCATGCACCTTGTCATGCGCTTCTACATAAATAATAGCATCTTCATCCAGTTTTACACCTGAAAGACTACGGGTAAAGGGCTGTTCATGTTCATGGGGGTGATACAGAACACGTTTTCCTATCTCTTTTCCCTCTTCGTCTACAATTCGCCAGGCATCGGCGTAATGGTCCCAACCAGTATCATTGTGCTTTAAGGTCACATGAAAGGTCCAATCGTTACCACCGGAGTTACTTCGAATTTCAATTTTCTTAATAGCAACATCGCCGGCAAAACCAAACGATGGTAACAACAGAACAAAACTTAAATATTTTAAATACTTAGACATTATAATCTCCGAAAATTAATAGCCCGGCATAAAGAACAAGGGCAGAAATAACTGCTGCCAGCACGTCGTCCAGCATTACACCAAAACCATTTTTTATGTTTTTATCAACCCAACTGGCTGGCCAGGGTTTAAATATATCAAAAAAGCGAAATACAAAAAATCCGACAAGCGCCCAGAAAATCAGTTCCATGATTGATAATTGAGAATACGGCACAACTGACATGGTAACAAAATATCCCACTATTTCATCCCATACGATTGCACCATGATCGGTTACACCTAAAGCCTTTCCGGTAAAGTGCGCACATACGCAGCCAATAATAAACATAATAGTAACTAATAAAGTAAATTGAATCGGATCTTCAAAAACTCCACCGATATACTGCATACATAATAGGTAAAGTGGAATGGCGGCTAATGTCCCAACCGTACCGGGTGCAAATGGCGACAAACCAGAACCATAACCCATGCTTATAAAATGTACCGGGTTTAAAAGCATTGCAAAAGTTGGTTTTCTGATTTTATTCATAACTCGCCTGTTTATTTAAAATGTTGATATCCCTTAGAAGAAATATCTATTCGTTTATTATTCTCGAAGACCTGTAGGCCTTCACCTTCTACAACCCGACCAATACAGGTAACTGCTAAGTTTTTATTGATGCTTTGAATTCGCGTTTCCATCTCAGGAATATTTTCCTCAGCAATGGTAAATACCAACTCATAATCATCACCACCGCTTAAAGCAAATTTTTGCGCCTGCGTACTATCTTCAATATCAGGTAACGGGATACTATTTAAATCTATCTGGATACCTTTTTCGCTTGCCTCGCTGAGGTGTAGTACATCAGCTAATAACCCATCAGAAACATCAATACAGGCATTCGCAATATCGACTAACGCCATACCGAGTTCTACGTGTGCAGTTGGTTTATTTAAACGCTCTATAAAATAAGCATTATCCGGGGAAGAAACCTTATCATTTTGTATGCAGCTTAAGCCATAAGCCGCTTCTCCAGTACATCCAGTCAGGTAAATTTTATCACCAACACATGCATTTGATCGCATTAAGGCTTGTCCAACCTCAAGGTAACCGGCAAGTGTTATCGTTACACTTAAAGGCCCACGGGTGGTGTCACCACCAATTAGATCCAGTTTATAGCATGATGCCAGCTCGGCCAGTCCCTCTGAAAACGACGCAATCCATTTTTCATCAATATCAGGCAACGAAACATTAAGTGTAAACCATTCTGGCTTTGCACCCATTGCAGCAAGATCGCTTAAGTTGACTGCCAGTGCTTTATAACCAATATGATAGGCCGAAGTGTTTACCGGAAAATGAATCGCTTCGTTTAAGGTGTCGGTGCAAATGACCAGTGCTTTGTTTTGAGATGATGCAACGATTGCTGCATCGTCTCCTATTGCTAACGGGATTTTTGAACTATTTTTTGTACTGGTTATTTTAGAAAAATACTGTTTAATAACATCAAATTCTAAAATGGACATAAGCGATAGTTATTCTTATATTTTATATCTGGTTTTGTTGATGGATTATAATCAGACTATTTTCGTACATTTGCCCTAAACTCAGCTTCCCGATTTTTCTCGGCAATCTTATCCAGTATTCCATTTACAAATTTATGACTTTGTTCCGCACCAAAGGTTTTAGCAAGCTCGATGGCTTCGTTAATAATGACTTTATATGGAATATCTATTTTCTGAGTCAGTTCGTAAGCGCCAAGCTGTAAAATAGCTCGCTCGACTGGATCAATTTCATTTAATTCCCGAGATAAAAAAGGAATAATCATCTCGTTCAGGCTTTCGACTTTTGATGACACTTTGAAAATAAGTTCTTCAAAATAGGGTTCATCGATATTTTTTCCACGCTTAGCGTCTAAACATTGCGTAGCAATATCATCGATGGCATTTCCACTTAAATGCCATTCATACAATCCCTGTACCGCCAGTTGTCTTGCACGACTGCGAGCACTTACTTTCATTTAGCTCTATACCTTAAAAATAATTCGTTAATACCTGAGGGCAAAATTATATGACATGGTGTATTTAAAGTTTAGCCAGGCTATACCACTATATAATTTTGCTACCGTTGTATTACCCTATTTCTTTTAACAAGTTAACCATTTCAATTGCTGAAAGAGTCGCTTCAGCGCCTTTATTTCCAGCCTTGGTACCTGAACGTTCAATGGCCTGTTCGATGGTATCGACAGTTAATACACCGAATGAAACCGGAATATCGGCCTGCAATGAAACGGAAGACATTCCCTTTACACATTCACCCGCAACATAATCGAAATGCGGTGTGCCGCCACGAATAACTGCGCCAAGTGCAATGATGGCATCATACTGGCCTTTGTTTGCCATACGTTGTATTGCTAACGGTAATTCAAACGCGCCAGGAACTCTAACCACTTCAATATCATTCTCATTTGCGCCATGACGTTTTAAAGTATCGATTGAGCCTTCTAGTAAGCTTTCAACGACAAAACTATTAAACCGCGCTACTGCAATACCAAAACGCGCGCCATTAATAACTAAACCACCTTCAATTGTTTTAGCACTCATACTTCAATTCCTTAATTTAAATTCTATTAACACTTCTCTTTTTCAGAAACATACTTTTAGGGGAATGAGATATAACAATACAAAGCTAGTACCGTAATACCTGTTCTCCTTAATCGTGAACATACTCAGTAACATCCAGACCAAAACCGGATAAGGCATGCATTTTCTTAGGTGCACTTAATACCCGCATATGGCGTACCCCTAATTCTGATAATATTTGCGCGCCAATACCAAAGGTACGTAAATCATCTTTATGTTCTGACGAACTTATATCTTCGTCATTATCTTCCTTGCTATAACGTACAACCTGGTTAAGCACAGCATCATCTGCATGGCTAGGTCTTAAAATAACAACTACGCCAACACCTTCATCGGCAACGCGTTTCATGGCATCGTGTAATGGCCAACCGCAATCCGAACGCTTACTGGCAAAAAAATCACAAATACTGTTTTCAACGTGAACCCGAACCAGTACGGGTTTATCCGAATCAATGTCACCTTTAACTAACGCCAGATGGGCACTTCCATCGTGCGCATTTTTAAATGCATGTAATTCGAAATCACCAAAATCCGTTGGCAAACTGGATTGAGCAATATGTTCCACACTTTTTTCATTATGCAAACGATACTCAATTAAATCGGCAATGGTGCCCATTTTTATATTATGTTCTTTTGCAAAAATTTCCAGGTCAGGTCGACGCGCCATCGTGCCATCTTCATTGAGAATTTCAACAATAACAGCAGCGGGCTCTTTACCAGCAAGTCTTGCCAAATCACAACCTGCTTCGGTATGCCCAGCTCGCGTTAACACACCACCGGGTTGCGCCATTAATGGAAAGATATGGCCGGGTTGAACAAGGTCAGACGGTTTTGCATTGGCAGCCACCGCTGCTTGCACGGTTACCGCCCGATCCGCGGCGGATATACCTGTTGTGACGCCCTTGGCTGCTTCAATCGAAACGGTAAAATTTGTTCCCTGGGATTCAGTATTTTCCGTCACCATTAATGGTAAACGAAGCTGCTCACAGCGTTGCTCGCTCAGGGTTAAACAAATTAATCCTCGACCATACGTAGCCATAAAATTAATGTCTTCCGCTTGCACCGCTTCAGCTGCAATAATTAAATCACCCTCATTTTCTCGATCTTCGTCATCCATAAGGATAACCATTTTTCCCTGACGAAAGTCTTCAATTAATTCTTTTGTTGTATTCAGTGCCATATCAATTACTTTATAAAACCGTGTTGAGCTAAAAATTCTAAATTAATATTACCTGACGTTGTTGAAGCGGAATTAGCTGCATGCTCGCCTAATACTAACCGTTCCAGATAACGCGCAATTAAATCGGCTTCCAGATTAACCTTAGAACCGACCTTTAATTGTTGCAATGTTGTTTCTTCCAGAGTGTGTGGAACGATATTTAACTCAAACACCGCACCTTCCACTTCATTTACCGTTAAGCTAATGCCTTCGACACAAACCGACCCTTTTTTAGCAATATACTTGGCCAGGTTATCAGGTGCTTTTATTTTAAATTGTTCGGAACGACCTGCAATCGTGCGAGAAACAATTTCACCGACACCATCAACATGACCACTCACTAAGTGCCCACCTAAACGAGTGGAAGGTGTCAGCGCTTTCTCAAGATTAACCACTGTGCCAACACTTAAAGTTTTAAAGGTTGTATGAGCAAGTGTTTCACCCGAAACATCTGCCCAAAACCCATCGCCGGGTAACTCAACCGCTGTCAGGCAAACACCATTGACTGCAATGCTGTCACCGAGCTGCACATCGGATAAGTCCAGCTTACCGGTGGCAATACGAAGACGCATATCTTCACCCATCGGTACTATCGATTCGACTCGACCTTTCGCTTCTATGATTCCAGTAAACATAACGGACTATTATATAAGGTATATCAATTGAGTGTTGCGATAATTCGGGTATCTTCACCAAATTGACGCATTTCTTTTATGTTGACAGGGATTTTCTGCTTCATATTGTCTATAAAGGGCAAATTGGCCAGACCTTTTGCCTGGTTGCCCATTAATACCGGCGCCATATATATCAACAACTCATCAACCAGACCCGCGGCTATAAAACCACCGGCCAATTCAGCACCTGCTTCGAGCATAACCTCGTTGATTTCAATCGACGCGAGATACTTTAAAACGCCTTCCAAATCCAGACCAGCATCCGTTTTTTCGACCTGTTGAATAGTAATCCCCAGGGCTTCAAGTTCCGCTATTTTGCTGTTGTCAGAACTTGCCGTAAACAGCAAAATATCATCCTGTTGTTGAATCACTTTGGCAGTGGTTGGTAACCTGAGCTTGCTATCAAGAATGATGCATAGAGGCTGCAGTTTCATTGAATTATCATCAAGCCGAACAGTTAAAGAGGGATCATCGGCTAAGATTGTTCCTATTCCTGTGAGTATAGCGGCACTTTGGGCACGCCAGTGCTGAACATCATGCCGTGAAGCTTCCGAGGTTATCCACTTACTTTCTCCGGATGCCATCGCGGTTCGTCCATCCAGACTCATTGCCATTTTAACTCGCAGCAATGGTAAACCCCGTTGCATACGTTTTATAAAACCCGGGTTAAGCTGCCTTGCCTGCTCTTCTAATAAGCCAACATCAACGTTAATCCCGGCATCGGTTAATCGTTTGAAACCCTGTCCTGCAACCTTGTCATGCGGATCTTGCATAGCGGCAATCACACGACTTACTCCAGCTTTAATCAGGCTATCTGTACAGGGTGGTGTTTTACCGGTATGGCAACAAGGTTCCAGGGTGACATACACCGTAGATCCCGTTGCGTTAGTTCCTGCCTGTAACAGAGCATTCACTTCGGCATGTGCTTGCCCGGCTATTTGATGCCAACCTTCACCAACAATATGATTATCTTTAGTGATGACACAACCCACTCTTGGGTTAGGATGAGTTGAGTAGAGACCTTTATTCGCTAAGCGAATGGCGCGAGACATAAATTCATAATCATTGGCTGTAAAGGTTGTCATACTAATAATTATTTTTCGTCATCCGGTAATAAAGACTGTTGTTTGCGCTTGTCTTCCGGTGATGGGCTATTCTTAAGTTTATCAATTTCATCCTGAAAGGCGCTGACATCTTCAAAGCTTCGATAAACTGACGCAAATCGTACAAACGCGACCTGATCAAGATCTCGTAACTCATCCATAATCCAGTTACCAATAAGCGTCGAAGATACTTCACGCTCACCCGTTGCCCGGATACACTTTAAAATGCGACTAACGCAATCTTCTATATCATTCGTATCGACCGGCCGTTTTTCCAGGGCTCGGGCAATACCAGCCGTTAACTTGTCTTCATCAAAAGGTTCACGACGGCCACTTGCCTTTATAACTTTAGGCATCACCAGTTCGGCGGTTTCAAAGGTAGTAAAGCGCTCGCTACAGCTAACACATTCCCGCCGTCGCCGCACACTCGATCCATCGTTGGTTAAACGAGAGTCAATAACTTTAGTATCATCGGCATTACAAAATGGACAATGCATTTAAACAGATCTTTAATTAAGTATTAATTTTTACAGTATACACGACTGTCATGCATATCCACGTTGGCAGCCAGGAATTGATTTACGTTGCGAGCGCCTTGTATATTCGCCATAATGATATAGTGAATAACGTTTATAACCCCAACGCTGGTCATTCCTGAGTATTCCGTTCAGGATATCTGATCTGAGCCTGACTAAAAAATTTAAAGTCTTAACTGTAAACCGGCAGCCTTTTGCAAATCGTCAATACTTTTTGTTTAACCGATTCGATCACGTCCTGATTATTAATATCATCTAACACATCACAAATCCAACCAGCTAATTCCGTCGCATCAGCTTCAGTAAAACCGCGAGTAGTAATCGCAGGTGTACCAATTCGCAAACCACTGGTCACAAAGGGAGACTGGGGATCATTCGGTACCGAGTTTTTGTTTACCGTAATATTTGCTGAGCCTAAAGCTGCATCGGCTTCTTTACCTGTTAAACCTTTGTTGATCAGGTCAACCAGGAATAGGTGATTATCCGTTCCTTTAGAAACAATATTATAACCACGCTCAATTAATACTTTTGCCATTGCCTGTGCATTAATGACGACCTGCTTTTGATATGTAGTGAATTCAGGGGCAAGAGCTTCTTTAAATGCAACCGCTTTTGCAGCAATAACATGCATTAAAGGCCCACCTTGAATGCCAGGGAAAATAGCCGAGTTGAATTTCTTTTCTATCTCTTCATTTTCTTTGGCTAATATAATTCCACCACGTGGACCACGTAATGTTTTATGTGTTGTTGAAGTAGTAACATCAGCAATCCCAACCGGATTTGGATAAACACCAGCGGCAACTAAACCTGCGACATGCGCCATGTCGACCATTAAATAGGCACCGACACTATCGGCAATCTCTCTGAAACGTTGCCAGTCAACGACTCGTGAATAGGCACTGAAACCGGCAACTATCATCTTGGGTTTGTGTTCTTTGGCCAGCGCTTCAACTTGCTCGTAGTCAATTTCCCCTGTTTCATTATTTAAACCATATTGAACAGCGTTATAAATTTTACCCGAAAAGCTTACTTTAGAACCATGCGTTAAATGGCCGCCATCGGACAAACTCATACCCAGAACCGTATCACCCGGTTGGCATAGCGCCATATAAACAGCCGCATTGGCCTGAGAACCTGAGTGAGGCTGCACATTGGCATAATCAGCACCAAACAATTCTTTAACTCTATCGATTGCAAGTTGCTCGGCAATATCGACATATTCACAACCACCATAATAGCGTTTAGCAGGATAACCTTCGGCATATTTATTAGTAAGAACCGAACCTTGTGCCTGCATTACGCGTGGGCTGGTATAATTTTCTGAGGCAATTAACTCAATATGTTCTTCCTGACGCACTCGCTCTTTTTCCATTGACTGCCAGAGTTCATCATCAAAATTTGCAATATTCATTTCATTAGTAAACATTTCAGCCTCATAAATACTTTCATTTCAAAGGGTTAATAACTTAACACCATTACGTCGATGGCATTAATCGAGAGCCGAATATTACCTTATTTAGCAGAAAATTGCATAAAACTGGGAAATACCACATTTTTTATACGAGACAAAATAAGCGTTTTGTATTATCTATACCTTGCAATTTAGTAATATTTCTGTAAAACATACTGCAATTGTTAGATGAATTTCCTTAACGTGAATAGTAACTACAATATATTTTAAATGATGACATTCAGGAAGATATTCTCACCACTGACTATATTTACTTTAAGTCTGGCTAGCTATAGCTCCACTCAGGCTAACGGATTCCGACTCCCAGAATACTCCGCAGCTGGCGTAGCAAAGTCGAATGCACTTGTCGCGGATACCTCTCGAGCAAGTGCCATTGCTTATAACCCCGCTATTATGAGTTTATTAGAAAGTGATTCTGATAATATCTTTAGTGGTAGCCTTATTCATATTCAGTACGAAACTGAAGTATCAACTAATAACAAGACCACTCAAAGCATTGGCGAGTCTAGCTTTGATATACCAGGCTTTTTTATTGGCAGTCATATCTCTGATAAGCTTTCTTTTGGCCTGCTAGTCCATAGTCCATTTGGTCTTGAAACCGAGTGGCCAACAGCTACATTTTCACCCTTTCTTGGTTCAACTAGTCTTGAACCTAAACTAAGTCGAATTAAAATGTATAACGCAAATTTTAATTTCTCTTATAAATCTAATGAAACATCAGCTATTAGTTTTGGTATTAACCAATATCGTTTACTCGATTTGCAATTTAATTCACAAGCAAGCAATGTTGAAGGCACCGCTACGGGTTACGGCTGGAATATAGCGTATATCAATAAGCTCAACCCAGATACCAGTGTCGGCATACACTATCGCTCAGCTGTACAGGCAAGAGCAACAGGTACCGCGGGAGGAGTACTCCCAATCGTTCTTGATGTGACCTTTCCCGAAATGTTGATAGCCGGTTTGAATGTCAATGTCACACAACATTTAAATCTTGAGCTGGATGTGGAACATACCGGCTGGAGCGTGTTTGATAATTTAAATATCCGCAACGGACTTAACAGCTCAACCGTTATCAGTAGCACAAATAACTGGAATGATACTCTTACTTACCGTGCCAGTGGTCAATACACTATAAAAAAACATCAGATATTATTCGGTTACGCCTATGATGAAACACCACAGGATGATGCACACTTTTCTGCGCGTATCCCAGATGCAGATCGGGAATTATTCTCAATTGGTTACCAATATGATTTTGGATCATTCCAACTGGAAACCGGCCTGATGCTGGTAAAATTTAAAGATCGACAGATAAATTCGGCCACAACCTATGTCCCTAAAAGTGAACCTAATGGTACAACGGCCTATAACGGCAACTATCAGTCCGATGCCACAATATTCAGTATTGGTTTGAACACCTATTTCTAAAATAAAAAAAAGCCCTGAAAATATTCAGAGCTTTTTTAAGTTGTTTAAACAATCTAAAAGAATATTTAGATATATAAACTGATATCTGACTCACCAGCAAATTCAAAAAATGTCGCCGCGCCGCCAAAAGTGACACCCTCGATAAAATCTCTGGGATCTAAATCAAAAAGATCAACGGTCATCTGACAGGCAACCATTTTCACTTCCGCTTCCAGACAGAGATCACGCAGCTCATCTAAACTCGCGACACCCTTTGATTTCATTTTTTGTTTCATCATGGCCGTCATAATGCTTTGCATACCAGGAATTGCCGTTCCTATAACAGGAAACCATTTATCCATCGCCATTGGCATTGGCATACCGGGGTTACCCAGAGGACTGACAGAAACATTCATATCCCTTTTTAGTAGCTGTAAGCCATAAAAAGTAAAAAATATTTCAACGTCATATCCCAATGCAGCGCCTGTTGAAGCCAGGATAAAAGGTGGATAGCCCCAATCGAGAGTACCCTTTGTTGCAATAATCGCGAGCTTTTTATTAGACATAGTTAACCTTAAGCCATGCTTATTAAAGTTTACGCGTTCCCTGTAAAAATATACGCAAAAAAGAACGAGCTAAAACTAGCTCTTTTTAATCAAGAATACGAACTTGCCGCCTTCTTCTTTAGATTCCATTAGCTCGTTACCAGTTTGCTTTGCAAAAGCTTCAAAGTCTTTTACCGCACCTGGATCAGTAGCAATGATATGTAAAACTTGGCCTGCTGACATACCCGCTAAGCTTTTCTTAGCACGCAGAATTGGTAATGGGCAGTTTAAGCCAGATGCGTCGAGTTCTTGATCAAAATTAGCCATGATAGCTCCTTCGTTTATTTTAAAGTATAGAACTTATGTTTTAAGAATCATTAAGATAGAACATTTATAAGTTATTTAAAGCAGAATAACAACCCAATAATGTTCTAATATAAGATTTAAATGATATTAAATATAACCCTGATTTCGCACAATGGATAACCTCAATTATAGATTATCCAAATTAAATTAGTCAGTTAGCTTAGTTACGCTAACCCGCTCGCCTGCCAGGCTTTAAAGCCACCTCGCAGCGTAAAAACATTATCAAACCCTTCATTTTGCAAATACTGGCAGGCTTGCATTGAGCGCATGCCCATATGGCAAAACAGGATAATAGGGTTCTCATCCGTCAACTCTACTACCAAGCTAGGGATAACATGCAGCGGCATATGTCGAGCTTGAGGGATTGTACCACTACTTACTTCATCGGTGCTTCTTACGTCAAAAATTTCTAACTTGTTTTGACTATCGCTCAATAATTCGTGTAATTCTGAAACTTCAATTTCGTTTACAAGTGGCATTACCGCTCCTGTTCAGTCGACGCTTAAATCCATATAAGAACTTAATTATATACTATTTAAGTAAATTTACCCTATATTCACTGAAACTTTATAGGAACCAATTGTCATAAACTGAAATAAATAAAAGATAACAACAATATGGAATGATAAGATTTACCCATGCTTCCACCACGAACTGACATAAATAGAAAACTTAGAAATAGCTCTATCCTACTGATAATGCTTGTTTTTTTTGGAATAACCGCTTTATCGGCAGAGGAACTGAATATACCTGATATTGGAGATAGTGCTGCCACAGCGCTCACCATAATCGATGAAAAACGCATGGGAGAAGCGGTTGTTCGTAATATTCGGCGTGCGGGTAAATTAATCGACGACCCGCTTTTAAACCAATATATCAATAACTTAGGAAACAACCTGGTTTCTGTTAGTAGTAACCAATATTACCAGTTTAAATTCTTTATCGTAGATGATAAATCAATTAATGCCTTCGCATTGCCAGGCGGTTATATCGGTATTCATTATGGATTAATCCTGGCCAGTCGCAATGAAAGCGAGCTGGCCTCGGTACTTGCCCATGAAGTCGCCCATGTTACTCAAAGACACCATGCTCGAGCGTATAATCTTGGTCAAAATTATGAAACACCGGTACTCGCCGCGCTTATTGCCGCAATAATCCTCGGTGCAAATGGCAGTGAGCTTGGCCAGGCCGCACTGGCAAGTATTGCTGGTGGTACTGCTGAGCTGGCAGTTAATTTTACCCGTCAAAATGAGAAAGAAGCTGACAGACTGGGTATTCAAATGCTTAGCAAAGCCGGTTTTGACTCGCATAGCATGGCTACTTTCTTTGAGCAGATGTATCACGAGTCGAGACTATATGGCTCACAGGGCCCTGAATTTTTGCGCACTCACCCCGTCTCCCAGAACCGGATGGCAGAAGCCAAGCTGCGGGCCAATCAGATGCCACTACAACAACCACCTTCTTCTGAAAGTTATCACTTAATGAAAGAACGCATTAAAGTTCTGAATACCAATGATGATAAGAAGCTGCTTACTAATTACGCTGAACAACTCAAAAACAAAACCTATACAAATAAAAATGCCGCACTATATGCCTACTCCATCGCCCTGAGAAACAATAATCAAATGGAAAAAGCACAAAAGATTTCTATGCGATTACGTAAAGCATCCCCATCTAAAATTGCATATATCATTAACGAAGCAAAAATTTTTGAAAAATCCAGCAACCAGCAAAATGCGATCAAGCTTTACAAAAATGCCCTGGATGATTTTCCAGCTAATGAGGCCCTTGTCATTAACTATGCAAAAATGCTGCTTAAGCTAAAAAATTACAAACAGGCCAGCCTGCTGCTTAACCAGCACTTACGACAGTCTACCGCGCACCCTATCCTTTATAAGTATTTATCTCAAAGCCAGGCCGGGCTGGGTAAAAAGGCGGAGCTGCATGAATCTATGTCTCATTATTACTATGCCATTGGCCAAACCCATCAAGCTCTAAGCCATATTAATATGGCGCTCAAAGTACCAAATCTTGATTTTTACTCGGAGAGTCGACTCAGCTCCCGTAAACATCAACTACAGTCCGAAATAAAAGCTCTAAAGAAAAGTAATATCTAATCCATTATTTTTGGTTGTAGCATCCTAAATTTTAGTTATAACGAAGCTTTTTAATTTCAATACTTTCTAATTTACTAAATTAATAGTAAACACTTGCCATAAATTTGCGTTCATGTATGCTTGGTTGCAGGTGTTGTTGCCAAGTGTAAACGGCACCCGCCAGTTATAATTGGCAACAAAACAAAAATTATTATTTAGTCTTTAAAGATTAATTAACTACCGATTACTTGAACGAGGAGGAAAACCATGCGGAAACCCGTCATGATCGTCGCTGCCGCAAGTGCTATTGCAGTTGTAATGGGCTCAATGAGCTTCGCACCTGTAGCTTTAGCTGAGTCAGATCTTGTTGCGACAGGTAAAAAAATTGCTGAAAACAGGAAGAAAGGTAATTGCTTTACATGTCACTCATACAAAGGTGCACACTTAGCCGGTAACATTGGCCCACCATTTGTTGCAATGAAAGCTCGCTTCCCAGATAAAGTGAAGTTACGAGCTCAAATTTATGATGCGACTAAAGCAAACCCACATTCAATGATGCCTCCATTTGGCAAATACGGCGTACTTTCAGCAAAAGAAATTGACGCTGTTGTTGAATGGGTACTTACACTCTAACTTGAGATGTTAAGTACAGACATAATAAAAAATTTAGGAGAATCAAATATGCAACGCAGAACCTTTTTAAAAGGCAGCCTGGCAAG
>Ga0316207_10003363_pt1 | contig 14942 bp, 13 predicted proteins | sample 6weekpyrite_MG_FD_204943 | JGI IMG/M metagenome (GOLD analysis project Ga0316207, IMG submission 204943) | Microbial mat bacterial communities from mineral coupon in-situ incubated in ocean water Damariscotta River, Maine, United States -... | ecosystem: Environmental > Aquatic > Marine >... | reverse complement strand
CCCTGAACCTTTGTTGACACAGCCTCTTTTGCCACAACTACAAACTGCACTCCCATATAACGTATAAGATGTACACCTATGGATTTAAGATTTTTTTGAAGCATTTTGGAGACAAACTTTAAGACAATATCTCCCGCTTCATGCCCATGTTCTTTGTTGATATCGGCAAAATTATTTACACTAAGATGCATTAAAATACCGTCATATTTAAAAGTGTCCTTGTCGTCGAGCTCATGCTGAAAAAGAAACTTGCGGTTGTACATACCTGTCGTATCATCCGTATAGATATCTTGCTCAAGTTCTTCAATACGTTTTTGATAATCTTTTAGTTGGGAATAAGCACTCTTTAGACTTCCCTGATCGTTATTATCAATGGCATCGATCGCATCTTTAGTTGTCTGCTGAATACTGGAGACATTCTTTGCCACCTCTCGCATGGTTTGATCAAAGTCCCCATAAGCCTTGAACTGATTAAAGACCAAGGCTTTCAAGTCTTCTTCTTTTAAGACATTAGTTACTGAATGCAAAGTATGCACGAACGTGTCAAAAATATCCAGACTGCTAATATCTTGATTCCCGTCAAAACAGGCATCAAGCTCTGTAACTAAATCAGAATACTTGACCGTCAATAGCTTCGGCATAAAAAACCTTTTTTACAATATTCTTAATTCTACATCCTCTACACATAAAAAAAGCTTACACAAAAATGTAAAGTTAAAATATCCTATAGTTTTGTGGTTTCTCTTTTTTTACTCAAAAGAATAACACCGACTAATGTAACCAAAGCTCCCATAAAGACTATACTATAACCCGTTGGTAGATCAAACCAATAAGATACTCCTATAGCACTAAGCGAAAAAGTCCATCCGTAAACATAGGCAAACAACATGCTAGGAAAAGCCTTCTGCATTGATGCCAGCAGTACAGGAGCAACCAACAAAACAAAGACTACCAGAACTCCGGCTAACTGTACCGAAGAGGTTACTGTAATGGCAAGCATGGCAAAAAAGAGAAGATCTTTTATAAATCCGTCCACTAAAGGGTAAACCTTCCATATCACCAGGGCAAGTACTGCGTATATCATACTGCTGTAAAGTATGTCTTCTAAAGGGGTAAATAATATATCTGTTGCCAATAACGCCTTAAAGTGTTCCATTCCCTCTGCAGAATCTGCAAGTACCATCATAATACCGCTCGCACCCAAAACATACAAAATCCCAATAAACGCCTCAAGCTGTATCTTTCTGTGTGAAGCCATAGAGATAAGAAATGCACTAAAAAGAGCAAAACCAAGTGTAAATATATAGATATAGTTGGAATGCATATATCCTAAACTTATTGCTGATCCCAAGGCCGCAAACTGCGCGATAGCCAGGTCAGTAAAGATAATCCCTCTCTCAAGAACACCTTTTCCAAACCAGGCATGTATCATAACCAGTATGATAACAAGAACGATTGGTGGTAAAAAAATATCAATCATTATCAATTGCCTTTGTCAAATAATCAAAAAGTCCTACCAAAGAGTCAATAGAGTTGAGTGCTCCAATATCGTGAGGCATGATGACAAGTTTGATACCTGTCTTATCGACAAGATATTGTGCCGTCTTGCTTGAATGATACACATCATGTAAGATACACAAAGGTTTTTCATTTTTAATAAGCTTAATCAATTCCAAGGTATGTCTTGAAGAGGGTGGAATTCCGGGAAGAGGTTCAATTGTGCCTATACTTTTTAGCCCATACGCAGCATTGAAATAAGCTAGGTTATCATGAAATTGAATGACTTCAACCCCATGTTTAGCCTTCATTCTCTCTTCCCATCGTAGAAGGTGAGTCTTCCATTCTTTTGTAAACAACTCCATATTTTTTATATATTCTTGTCTATTAGACGCATCTATTCTCATCAAAAACTCGCTAATACTCTGTGCTAAAATAAGAATATTATTCGGATCAAGATGAAAATGTGGATTGCCGTCAGGATGGACATCGCCCAAAGAACGGTCTACACTCTGTGGTTTTTGAATCAATTGAAGCTGATGAGAAAGGTTTAAAAAGCTTTGTGCATTAGGATTAACCTTAGCATTTGCAGCGCGTCTGATTAACGGAGGCAACCAGCCTATCTCAAGCTGAGCACCATTCATGATCAGCGCGTCACTACGACGAAGCTTTGAAATCAGAGAAGGACGGGGAACAACAAAATGAGGGTCCCAATTCCCTTTAGCCAATACAGTAGTTTTGACCTTATCTTGTGCTATCTTTTCAACTAACGCACCGATGTAGGGGTATGAAACAGCCACGTTCATCTTCGCCATCAGCGTCAAAGGAATAACAATAGCTACGATCAACAAGGTCTTCACATCAACTCCTTAAAATGCGTGTGCAGCGTGTGCACCAATCGCAAGGTTCGCAGATAATATTACAGAGTTTACATTGATGGCTTCAAAACCATTAACACCCTCTTTATACAATGCACTATTATGCGTATATTCCAAACGTAATCGGCTAAACTCACTAAAATGGTACTCTGCCATCGCGGAATAACGTTCATAAGGCTCTGAAGGCACTGCCTCTTCAGTAAACTTATATCGGTTCGTATAGATATTATCGTAACGAAGACCTACACGTAAGTTTTGGTTATGCGCATATACAAGCTGAGAATAATATCCTTCTTGCTCTATTTTTTGTATAACACTTTCCGTTTCACCATTTTCAACATGGTACTCAGTTCCTGTTTTCTCCAATCGCATCCACTCACTCTGCCAGCTCAAAAAACTGTATGAATCGAAATAGTGCTTAATCGTCAATTCAACATTATACAATGAACTTGTACCATCAAAAGCAATCTCATGTTCACCCTCATGCGCATCCAGACTTCGACTCTCTCCTCTTAAGAATGAGATTCCCGGCATAACCGTTGTATCACCGATATCAAACGATGTTTTCAAGTATGAAACCAGTAAAGCAGGCGTCCTTGCCCCCTCTATCTCCTTACCATTACTTAAGGTTAGACTTTCATTTCCAAAAGCTCTTGCATTATCACCTTGAGATATCTCTGCACCTACAATGACATATTCTTCTAAAGGAAGCGTGTACTGAAACTGTAAACCGATCTCATTGAGTTTTTCATTACCTACAAAACCTTGGTACACTAAAGGCACCTCATTAAAATCCCAAATATGCTGATGTTGACTATTCATACGTCCAAAGTTACTTAAGAGCTTACCACCGCGAATGCGCAGACCATCCACTAGTGCTGTATTTGTAAAATAGGCCTCTTCAATCTCAAATGAGTCCTGACCGATGTGAAAGACAGAGTCCAGTCTAAAGCTTGGATCAACATTGGCAGAGAAGATCAATTCGGCATAGTTCACGTTGAACCCATCATCTGAACTATACGACTCATGCGCATGCTCATCTTCAGTATTCCCTGCTTGTCCAAAAAAGTCTTCTACCATTCCCGGTATTCCCAAAGCACTCAAATTGGCCTGATCTTCACTACGATGCGCATAAGCCGTATCAACGACCAACGAAATGTCCGGAATGAACTGTGATTGTGAGAAAGTTCTTTTTGCAGCCGGTTTAATGGCAGGGGCCTCAGCAAATACGAGTGTACTTGCACATAGTGCTAAATATATAGATTTTTTCATCTGTTTTTCCTAATAAATATGATTTTTTGTCTGATATTTATGAGAAAAGTGGTGGTGCCCGTGAAAGTGAATCGTGATATATCCTAGCCGTATGAGAAATTCCCTCTGCACCAACTGGTGTTTCATAACCAATACTTAAACATTGAAGGCATAGTCGTTCTGGAATATCTGCACTACCAATATTATGCTGTAAGACACAGACCTGACACTCTGAACTGCTGTGTCCATCGGCATGGTAATGAAAACTGGATAAAAGGGTACCGACAAAAACAAGGGCAAGTATAAATTTCTGATAGTTTTTCATATTTGCTCCTTATTTTTAATTTAATATGGAATTATACTATATATTTCTGATTACGTGAATGTTATGGAAAAACAACTCCCTTGCCCTTCTTTAGAGATGACATCCAGACCCAAGCCATACTCCTGTGAGATCTTTTGCACAATACTCAATCCGATACCAAAACCGCCGGCATACTCTGTCTCACGATTATACCGTTCATATATCTTTGAAAGCTTCTCCGGCTCAATGCCTATACCGTGATCTTGAATCTCAAAGACACCTCCTTTTAGACTCACCTCTATCGAAGAATCCGGATGAGAATACTTGATCGCATTGTTGACAAGGTTTCCAAAAAGCATATTTAACTTTGTCTCATCAATCCTAAACTCAAAGGGTTCGGTGTTTACATTAAAGACTATCCTTTTACTCTCGCTCAACTCTTTATAATACGCTACACTTTTTTCCAGTACTACACTCACATCTATTAGTTCTTCCTCCTGAGGCTTTGTCTCAAAAGAGAGATAAGACAGAGCCGTATACATATCAAAAAGCTGTTTGGTGCTTATAGAAATATTTTTTAAGATCTTTTCGTCATAACTCTGTTTTTTCAAGGCCCGCGAGACAGACATACTCAGAGCTGTGATCGGGGTATTCAACTCATGGGCCGTATCATGAACAAAATCTTCTATCTGCTTGATCTTTTGATGCAGAGGAGACATAAAAAGTCTAGACAATACCCATGCCAAGACGATCATCATCACTATACTCAAAAGTACAACCATTAAGACATTCTGTTTTAACCCTCTTATCTCTTCTAGCAATGCTCTTGACTGGACAACAACAAATTCAATATTAAGATGCTTTTGAGGGGCATCCGAGATTAAAACACTGTGTTGTCCTTCTTCAAAATATTCTGCTTTTTTCGGGACAAAGTCTTCTTGTAACGATCCGTAGACAACTTCTTTATCAATATCGATTAAAGCAATAACAATATCTTTATTTGAACGGGGGATATCAAGTTTGATTCCTTGCATATGTGCTTTGATTATCTTTTGAGAAAGCGTATCTGCAACATGCTGAAGTTTATAATACTGATTGCTTGCAAGCGCATTTTTTTGTGCTGTGTAGTACCAGTATGCACTTAAAACAATAAAAATAGTCGAAGAGATGATATACAATGCCAAAAAAGAGTAAAAAGAGCGCTTTTCCAAACTATTCAAAACGGTAGCCCTCTCCGCGGATATTAACGATATGCTCTTTTCCAAGGATGTTCCGCAAGTTTTTAATGTAGGTACGAATCGTATCGTCACCCGGCATCTCGTCATAATCCCAAAGGTTCTGCAAAATCTCGTCGGTAGATACCACACGGTTTTTATTGACGATGAGATAGTGCAATACCCCGCTCTCTTTGGCACTTAATGAGTGCGATTTACCTTCACATCTAATCTGATGCGTAGTCGCATTGAAAAAAGTATTCTCATCTATACTCGCCTCCTCATCGATGCTGTACTGACGTTTGATATTTTCAATACGTGCCTGAAGTTCCTCAAGCTCAAAAGGTTTACGGATAAAGTCATTCGCTCCAATACTAAAACCTTCGCGCAGGTACTCTACCTCTTGATACGCTGTAATAAAGATAGCGGGCGTAGTATCATTAAAATCCCGAAGACTCTTTAAGAGCTCAAGACCTGATTTTCCGGGAACATTAATATCAAAAATATATAGATCATAATGTCCTTCTTCGGCCGAAGAGAGAGCTTGTATAGAGTTGAAACAGTGCCTGATCTCATAGCTCTCACTTAAAAAATCCATTACGATATCTGAAATAACAGGATCATCTTCTAAAAAAAGTATTTTCATGCTTTAATCATATCTAAAACTTACCAAGGTGGTTTTTACCTAGTAAAAAAGTTTCTTATAAAAACTAGCGAAAATAGTTCTGCCAAACAGAAAGTTTTTAACAAAACACATACGCTTATTAAATCCTCTGACGCTTAAGTCGTAAGGCATTACTGATAACCGATACAGATGAAAAACTCATCGCTGCCGCGGCAAGCATCGGGCTCAACAGCAATCCAAAAAATGGATACAAAATACCTGCTGCGATAGGGACACCTAAGGCGTTATAAAAAAAAGCAAAAAAGAGGTTCTGCTTAATATTTTTCATGGTCAATATGCTCAGGTTCCTTGCTCTTACAATCCCTAAGAGGTCTCCCTTCACCAGAGTCAGGTCTGCACTTTGCATGGCAATATCTGTCCCCGTACCCATCGCTATGCCAACATTTGACAGGGCTAAAGCCGGCGCATCATTGATCCCGTCACCTGCCATAGCCACTTTGTATCCCTGCTCTTGATACTCTCTAACTTTTTGGACCTTTTGATCGGGTAAGACCTCTGCTATCACACCATCTAAATGAAGGCTTCTCGCCACGGCATTTGCTGTTGCCTGACTATCACCTGTGAGCATAACAATTTTCATCCCTGCATCCTGCAGTGCTCTGATAGCCATCGGCGTACTATTTTTGACCGGATCACTCAGGGATAAAACACCCAAAACTTTCTTATCAACACTAACATACATGACTGTATTTGCCTCTGCTCTTAAAGCATCTACTTTTTGCTTAAAGTTCTCTATTGAAAATCCAAGTTCGTGCATTAATACCTCATTTCCCATCACCACCTCTTTGCCTTGAACCTCAGCCTTGAGGCCCTTTCCCGTGTAAGAGATAAAATCTTTGGCTTCAAGCAGTTCAAGCTCTTTCTCCTTGGCCTTTTTGAGTATAGCTGCACCCAAGGGATGTTCACTACCCTTCTCTAAACTTGCACTTAGTAAAAGAAGTTCATCTTCTGAGATTGACGCCTCACAGAGTACTTGATTTAGCTTCGGTCTGCCCTCTGTTATGGTACCCGTCTTGTCAATGAAAAGAAGGTCTATCTCTCTTAGTGTCTCAATAGCCTCTGCATTTTTAAACAAGACACCCGCTTGTGCTCCTTTTCCCGTGGCCACCATAATGGACATTGGCGTTGCCAGTCCCAAGGCGCAAGGACAGGCAATTATCAAAACAGCAACCGCATTGATGATTGCATAGGCCATACTCGGTTCAGGTCCGAAAATTCCCCATACCCCAAAAGCAATAAGAGCGACTATAATAACCGTAGGAACAAAATACCCCGAAACAGTATCTGCCATTTTTTGAATAGGAGCTCGACTTCTTTGCGCCTGCGCTACCATCTCGACTATTCGGGCAAGAAGCGTTTCTTCTCCTACCTTCTCCACTTCCATAATAAAAGAGCCTGTACTGTTCAGTGTTGCTCCGATCACCTTCTCCTGAACCTTTTTTTCTACAGGTATAGACTCCCCCGTGATCATGGATTCATCAACTAAAGACGAACCCTCTACAACAATACCATCCAGAGGTATCTTCTCCCCCGGATGTATGCGTAAAAAATCTCCCTTACTAATCTCATCAAGCAAAACTTCTTCTTCACCATGTTCAGAGATACGATATGCTGTAGAAGGGGAAAGGTCCAAAAGACTTTTAATCGCCGTTCCCGTTTGACTACGCGCTCGAAGTTCAAGGACTTGACCCAAGAGAATTAGTGTCACAATCGTACCTGCTGCTTCAAAATAGACTCCGACTTCGCCACTCTCTCCTCTAAAGGTATCCGGAAAAATAGAAGGAAAAAACAGTGCTATAGCACTATAACTATAAGAGACACCCACACCTAATCCAATCAAGGTAAACATATTAAGATGTCTGTTTCGTATTGAGCTTATGAACCTCTGGTAAAAAGGCCAAGCTGCATAGCTGCAGATAAGTGTTGCCAGAATAAACTCAAGAAGACCCTTATACTCATGTGTCAACAGTGATGATATTGGTTTGGACGTGAGCATATCACCCATAGAGACAATCAGTAAGGGAAGTGTGAAAATAGCACTAAAGATAAAGCGGCGGTTCATCTCTTTGAGCTCCGTCTCGTCTTCTTTTCCACTGCCATCAGCCGCCTCAAGTGACATACCGCATTTTGGACAGTTTCCCGGTCTGTTCTGCACAACTTCAGGATGCATTGGACAGATGTAGACTAGGCTTTTCTCCTCATTTACATCCCTATCTTTTACTGTGTTTGGATATAGGTATTCATGGGGATGATTTTGAAACTTGTCCTGGCATGATTGCGAACAGAAGAAATATTTCTGATCTTGAAACCTGGCTTGAAACACCGAATTGTCCTCTACTTCCATGCCACATACAATATCTTTAATCATAATAAACCTCTGAGTGTAATTTAGTGATGCTTTACTAATTCTTCACTTCTTCGCTTATACTCTTCTTCTTGTATCTCACCTTTAGCATAACGCTCATCCAAAATATCCTGAGCACTTTTTTCCGACTTGGCATCTATATCTTTTTGATTAAAAAGATAAACAACGTAAATAATAAAAAAGATAAAAACAATCCATCCTAATCCCATTCCGTACATGCTACACCTCCATTATAGAAATAAATTAAACTATAAATTTCTACTCTTCACTATAGTCATATTACGTGTAGTCTTTGTGAAAAAGAGATATAAATCAATCACTTATCCTTAGGGCTAAAATGCCGAATATAGCATAAAAAGAACCTGGTTGTTATTGACACTTTGGTCAAGGTAATGTGTATAATCCAATTGAAACTCCACATTTTCCATAAAGAAGTATTTAATACCAATGATTCCGGCATCGTCAGAAGCATCTGAAGCCTTACCGTTATTTGCATCTCTATAACCCGCCGACAACATGAATACCGAAGGAGAGATAGCGACCTCACTTAAAAAAGTGATTGCTGACTTGGTGTTAACCCCCTTATTATAGATAGAGAGCGGATCATTCTCAGCGCTGGCATAGGTGACAAAAAAACTTAAAGGTAGCTCATTGATACTTCCCATTGCTTGAAAATCAAGAGCAAAAGCATCTGTCTTCTCTTCAAGACGTGGTGTCAGACCGCTATCATCATGATCACGTTTCGCCGTTCCCCACCAGGCCTGTCCACCAAAACCGATATCCCACTCACCGAGCCTTGGTGTGAGTACTACTCTGGCATAATTGGCAGGAGCGTAATCATTTATTGTTCCATTCGTCGGTACCCATGCAGAATAAACGATATTCCACATATCGGTATAGAGGTAAAGCCCCAGACCTTCCGCCTCGCTTGCTGTACCTATATATTGCTGTGCAGAGATCACCTTTCTCTCTTCCAAAACACGTGCATTTCTTACAGCTCCTGTATTAAGGACTTCAAAAGAGGCAGATGGACCAAATCCATCTGTGCGGTAAGGAACAAATCCAAGTGTATAATTTTCTAATGTGTAGGTAATAGGAAGTTTGAAATTAGCCAGACCAAATTTGTCATCTGCACTATCATACCCCACCTCAATGAAGCTTCCTACATGTTCTGAAATACGTCCACCGATTACCACTGCCGCCTCATCAGGAAACTCCAGTTTTCGTGCTGACCCATCTCCGTCTTTTCCTCTTATCTTTACCACAAAAGAAGCGTTCAATGTCTCGGGAAGAGAAAGAAAGTTTTTCTTGTCTGAACTTTCAATCATTCCCTGTTTACCTAGCATGGTATAACCGCTCGCTTTAAACTGCCGTCCGAATGCATTGAGTGAAGGATAGGCATTTTGGGAATGACAGGTGTTACATGAGACCCCCATTTGACGTGCAAATGAAGGCATTGCATACACGGACGAGGCAAGACTCATCAAGACAGTAATAACTGAGATATACAGACGTAACATAAGAACCCCTCAAGATAATATCTATTCATTGTATATCTGTTGATATTAAATTATTATAATTTTTAATAATTAGTTTATATGAAAACTCTGCACTCTATTAAACAATTTATCTATTTAGATCTTTTTCAAGTGGAAAATACGTATAGGGAAGCTGATAATAGTTTAAAAATCGACCTGCTTTGGTATAGTTGTTCTCTTTTAGGATTTTGGAAATGTTGATTCCGATTCCCAGATAGATTATGCGCTCATTTTGTTGAGAGATACCACTTTTATACGCTCTCGTATAATAACCAAGGTGCAGCTCTGTGTATTTAAGGTAGGGGTTTGATATAGATTCAAATCCTTCTGCTTTAAAAGCAATCAAGTACTTCATCTTCTCGTATTCAGTTACGATATCGGCCGTATCGAAACTGGGAAGATACTCTATACGCAAATCAATACGTTTGGAGAGTTCAGGGTTTGTATAGAAGAGATAAGAACTGACCGAGCCCAGAGTATTCATGAGAAAGTCTTCATAAGAAAACCCAAACTCTTTGCTAAAAGCATCTCCAACCTCCATGTAGTTCATCAAGAAGAAAGAGGATATCGCCCCATATAGTCCTGCATCTTCTTCACTATAACCCCACCCTTCATACAGCCCAGACAATCCTGAGCCGACAAGATAAGAAGCGTATAGATGTCCCAATTTATCTGCTCCGCCAGATTGGGTGTGACGACCAAACCACTCTTCTTCATCCGAATGCGGGCTGCTTTTTCCGTATTCCCAATTGGCCACACCCCAACCTGTAATCAAGGCAGCACCAATAAGGTTGGTATACAAAATATCTTTGCTGCTCTTCGTATCTTTTTGAATAGGAGTCTGTACGGTATTATTAGAAAAAAGAGAAGAAGTTATGAAAAAAAGTAGTATTACAAAGCGTACCATCACCTATTCCTATACTCTCATTGTATCATGAGATAGGACATTCTACCAGGCTTATTTTTTAGACTTGTCCATCGATGCACCACATTTGCCTGCTCCGCCTTTCATCTCTACTTCATCTTTTGGATCCTCTTCCATCAAACCGCCACACCCAAACCGATGAGCGTGAACATATTCAGATATCGGTTTCGTATGGAACTGATAAAACGCTGATAAAAAGGCCATACACTATAACTACAGATAAGTGTTACATCAATAAACCTAATTATAAGCACATATTGATTATTATATTTAAATAATTCAATTAGGATGAGGCTTACCACCTATGAAAATGTTCCCTGTTTTTTCTGTTTGCTACCTTAAAGCTATTTATCTCTTCGCGAAACCTTTTTTGAAAGTACTATCTCTATGAACTACACATCATATTTACGACTTACTCCGGAAAAACGGTTTTTACTGCTTTACATTGTCTATATAAGTGCTCTTTTTATCTTAATAGAACAACCTTACCTCAAAAACCTTTTACACATTAACTCAAGCTACAGTATCCTTGTTACTAAGATATCAGCTACGCTTATGGAGTCATTTACCACAGTGATCCACCGAAGTAACTTTATCTATCTTTCCAATGCGACCCTGGACATCAAGTTTGGTTGCAATGGGCTGGAGTCTATCATCTTATACATCAGCGCTATCTTCGCATATCCTGCATCCATTAAGCACAAAATTTATGGCTTGATTATCGGTTTTATTATCATCAATATCATCAACATCTTACGAATACTAGTGCTCGGACATGTCCTTTTAAACTACACGGAGGCCTTTGATGTGATGCATAATTATGTCACCCAAAATATCATGATTGTTTTTGTCTTCTTACTTTTTATTCTCTATCTCAGACTCATCGATAAAAATGAATCCACAAACTAAAGACATAAGCAAGTATATCGCTAGGATCGCTCTTTTTTTCATACCACTGTATGCTCTGATCCTTTTTTTATGGTTGCATATTGAACCCATATACAATACCATCTTAACCGAATATACCATGAACTTTTTTACTTGGTATTTTGATTTTCACGTTGACAGCCTGGACAGCAATGGTAAACGCTTTACCTACCTTCTCTCAGATGCAAGAACACTCTATAATCAGTTCAACGAGCCTTTTCATTTCCAGTACAGTCTCTCCTTCGCTCTTGACATTATCACTTATAATATTCCTATGACACTATCAGCAGTTCTTGCCTTGATCATTACACAGGCAAAAAGTAAGCTTGACTATCTCTTGCTTATTCATGTCATTGTGCTTCTTATACTGTTACACTGTATAACTATCTATTTCGTTGTCTTAGGTGCCACAATAGACCTGGCATATTCAAAAAAGTTGCTTCAGGCATACCTTCAGGAGCATACATTACTTATTCATGACAGAGGCTACATCAAACTGTTTTTAGTCCAATATGGTATTCGGTTTGAGCCTTTTTTAATGATGGTCTATACATGGTTTAAGATGCATTCACGTAGATAGGATCTTCTAAGGACAAAAGGTGTCCTTCAATTAAAAATGCATCTATCAACATATAAAAAAGAGCTATAAGGGTCTTCCTAGACCCTTTTATCTGCGACGTCGTATGGCGAAAAATGCTGAAAACAAAATAGATACAAATAAAGAAAGTTTCCCTAAAAACCCTATCGGCACGGGTACAAGGTTCTCAATGTATTGAAACAGCTGTTGCTGTCCTGTCATCTGCAAAGTACTTCCCGGATCATAGACCTTACCGATGATGTCAACAGTTGCACCATTTGCCAATCCCGGCAATACGAAGTTTACTGCACTTCCGGCAAGATGCCCATTAAGTCCATATATATCTTGAGCATTTACTGGAGGTTCAGAAAAACTTGGATCTTCCACCAATACAAAGTTCAATACTGAACAACCGCTAGAAGTGTTACACTCTGCTCGAGGCGCGTCATTGATATCCCCAGTACCCGCTCCACCTATCCACTCTTCGATGGTGTAATTTCCTTCGGCAAATAAAGCACCGTTAGTCAGTGTATACTCTATTTTCCAACCCGTTGTGACATTTGTATCGTTCATGTCTAAAATGATACTATCCCCGGCGATATTCGCATTTGGATAATTAGACGTCGAATTAACATCCTCAGATGCAAGAGGTCTAAAGTCATAGGTCGCACCAAAGACATTATGTCCTAAAAATAAGAACCCTAGAATCAATATACTAAAAAATCTCATCAATACACTCCTTTAAAATTATCTAAGATTATATTAGTTAACGGCTTAAACTCCACCTAACTAGCCATCGTTCTCCTTAAGGTTTTCCGCACTTCCCTGCACCGCATTTCATCATAGGCTCTTTTGGTGTTTTCTCCATGGAATCACCGTACTTCATCGTCATCTTTTTACTCTTAGGATTCCGAACGCAGTCATAAACTGTTTTAGTTGTTTTCGCCGCTATCACACACTCCTTTCTCGGATCATCCTCACGCATCTGAGAAAGAATATTTTTCTTCTTCTTTGCCAATGCAGAATTCCCATCAAACATGTTTGCACCGCATTTCCCCGAACCGCACTTCATTCCAGAAGCCTTATTCTCCTCTTGTCGCTCACTACACCCGCTTAAAACAAATAGTGTTAGCAAGACTAACAACGTGCTTGTTCTCATGCTTTTTCTCCTTTCACATCTTTTCTATTTTTCAACTCTGCTCTGGCATAGATCTCAAAAAGAATAGGAATGATCACTAGGCTTAAGATTGCCGAAGAGATAACTCCGCCTAACATCGGTGCTGCAATACGCTGCATGACTTCAGATCCTACCCCGCTGATATACATAATCGGTGCCAGTCCGGCTAAAGTGGCAAAAACCGTCATCAGTTTAGGCCGAACCCTTTGAACTGCACCCTCATAAATAGCCTCATTAAGATGTTTGAGATTGAAATTTTCAGAATATTTTTCTCTTGACTCACGTACTGACTCTTGAAGATAAACGATCATGACAATTGCTGTTTCCGCCGCAATCCCTAAAAGAGCCAAAAACCCGACAATCACAGCTATGCTCATAGAAAAGTTCAAAATATCGATGTAAATCAGTCCTCCAAGAAAAGCAAAAGGGAGGGTGAAAAACACAATAAGTGTCGGTATCGCCTGCTTCAAAGCAAAATAGATCAAAACCAAGATCACCAAAAGTACCGTCGGAATAATCCATATGATCTTTTCCATTGCCGATTCCAGATACTCCGATTGCCCCGCCCACTCTATGTAATAACCCGGTTCAAAACTCATCTCATCAATAAGTTTTTTCGCCTCTTCCTTATACGCTGTAGCACTGATTCCATCATTGGGTGTGATATAGATAAATGTAACGGGACTTGCCATCTCTGACTTGATGACTGAGGCACTCTGTCTATATTTTACTTCTGCAAAGGTAGAAAGCGGAACCACCCCTAGTCTTGTTTTAATATGGATCTCTTTAATACTCTCTAACGAACGGCGTTCACCCTCTTCCAGACGCAAGGTGATCGGATATCTTTCCAAGCCCTTATACATCGTCGAGACCTTCATTCCGCCAATGGCTAAAGAAGTATATTCAAGAAGAGCATCTTTTTTGAGTCCATAACGCTGAAGTGCTTCTTCGTCGATATCAATATCGATGTAGTACCCTGCACTTGCCTGATCGGCAAAGACAGAGAGTGTCTGATTGAAACCACGCAGTTTTGTCTCTATCTCTTTTCCGTACTTTTGAAGACCCTCGGCATCCTTTCCGTAAAGCTTAATACCAAGAGGTGTACGAATACCGCTCAAAAGCATATCTATACGTCCGCGAATAGGATAGGTCCACGAGTTGACAAGACCGGGAACTTGAAGGGCATCTTCCATCTCTTGCTTGAGTTTGTCATAGGTCATCCCCTCTCGCCATTCGTTTTGAGGTTTAAAGGTGATAATCGTCTCCAACATTCCAAGTGGAGCCGGATCTGTTGCTGTTGTAGCCCGTCCCCCTTTTCCAAAAACGGTCTCCACCTCGGGAAAAGACTTTAAGATCTTGTCCGTCTTTTGGGTTAATGCCTTGGATTGATCGACCGAGATACCATAAGGCGTCACCGGCATATACATAAAGGTCTGCTCGTTAAGCATAGGCATAAACTCCCACTTCAGACCCTGATAAAGAGGATACATATATCCTAAAGAGAGTAACACAAGGGTTATCACAAGATATTTTAGTTTTAGACCGTAGGTAATAACAGGATAATAGAGCCAAATAAAGAATCTGATAAGAGGGTTTTTACTCTC
>Ga0316207_10003362_pt1 | contig 14942 bp, 16 predicted proteins | sample 6weekpyrite_MG_FD_204943 | JGI IMG/M metagenome (GOLD analysis project Ga0316207, IMG submission 204943) | Microbial mat bacterial communities from mineral coupon in-situ incubated in ocean water Damariscotta River, Maine, United States -... | ecosystem: Environmental > Aquatic > Marine >... | reverse complement strand
CATGAGTATTTCAGTTAAATTACTTTTTACTGCCGTTAAATCCCCATTAGATGAACTAAAAAATTCTTTCATAGTAGCACTTAACTTTCTAAACTCTGCAGCACCCATTTCCTTACTCAAGAATTTTTCCCAAGCTTCATTTAAATCTGCCAGTGTTTTATCTAATGACTCACAAATAGGTAAAGCTGTTTCTACTGCATTTAATGTAGTATGTGCTGCTGCATCTGTTTTCGTAATTACATAATTTAATCTTTCTCGAGCGTCTGGAATTTCATCTGATGCCATAGAAGCCATACGATCATCAGAATTAAACGCATTAATTGCTTCATGAAAATCCCGCGTCAATCGACCTAACTCATTAAACAATTGTGATTCACGAAGCGCTGTTAATTCACCTAATACTACGTCAGCTTGTTTTGTATCGCCTAATTCAAGCTGCTTGACATATTCTCGCGCTCGCTCCAGTGTTTCATTTTCCACTTCGCTATTATTCGCCATATTCAAGTCACCTTTATGCTTTTTCGCTTTCGATACGTTCAAATATTTTATCGATCTTTTCTTTTAAGGTAACTGCAGTAAAAGGTTTAACAATATAGCCATTAACACCCGCTTGCGCCGCTTCAACAATTTGCTCTCGTTTTTGTTCAGCTGTGACCATTAGAACTGGCAAGCTTTGTAGTTCTGGGTCAGCACGAACGGCTTTTAATAAGTCTATACCTGTCATACCCGGCATATTCCAATCTGTGACTAAAAAATCAAAATTACCACCTTGTAACATTGGTAATGCAGTTGATCCGTCATCGGCATCTGTCGTATTTGTAAATCCTAAATCACGCAAGAGATTTTTAATAATCCGTCTCATCGTAGAAAAATCATCTACAACAAGGATTTTCATATCTTTATTCAAGGTAACCTCCAATGTTCATATAATCGTCTCTTCACTTAGATTCTTACTTAGATTTAATACGGATATTTCTATTTCTAACCTTATCCATAGGTTTATAATAACTTCCAGTGAGACATTCTCGCTTGCAATCGAATAACTGCCTGGCTATGTATCTGACATACTCTGGATTCACTGACACCCAGCACTTCTCCAATTTCTCGCAAATTTAATTCTTCGGTATAATATAAAGCCATAACCAGCCTTTCTCTTTCTGGCAAACTTGATATCGCATCCGACAAACTATTTTTAAAATCTTCTTTCTGTAATCCATCCAGCGGTGTACCTTTTTCATCTGTTAAATGATCAGAAAAAGAATCATCGCCAGGACCAATATCTTCAAAACTCATCACACGATAACCGCTAGCTGCCTGCAGTAGTCGATGGTATTCCTCTAGGGACATCTCAAGAGAAGCAGCAACCTCATGGTCTCGTGCATCACGACCCGTTTCATTCTCAATATTACGTACCGCTTCAGCAACCACTCGGGCTTTTTTGTGTACAGATCGTGGCGCCCAATCACTACGACGAATTTCATCCAGCATGGCACCGCGAATACGAATACCTGCGTAAGTTTCAAAACTCGCACCTTGGGTAGCATCGTAGTTACGAGCAGCTTCTAAAAGCCCAATCATTCCTGCTTGAATCAAATCATCTGGTAAAACGCTGGGCGGCAAGCGACTGATTAAATGATAAGCAATGCGTTTCACCAAAGGCGCGTGTTTGGCTACAATCTCACTGTCTTTCGCCTTGCTGAGCTCTTTCGCTTCCTGATCATACGCTGCTAATCCATTCATACTGTAGCCTCCACATTTACCTGGCTGGCGCGAATCAAACGCTCAACAAAAAATTCCAAATCACCTGAAGCCTTTCCAGGCATCGGCCACTTATCGGCTTTCTGCGCTAAATTCTTAAATGCAATTGCTGACTTACTTCGAGGAAATGCCTCCACCACAGCTTTTTGTCGCTGAATTGCTTTGCGCAAATATTCATCATAGGGTAAAACACCGTAATAACTGAGCGTTATGTCCAAAAATCGATTAGTTACTTTTGCTAGTTTTTCGTACAAATGACGCCCTTCCTGAACACTTCTCGCCATATTCGATAACACTCTAAAACGTTGAATACCGTGCTCTCTATTGAGTAACTTGATCATTGCATAAGCATCCGTGATTGATGCTGGCTCATCACAGACGACAACTAAGACTTCTTGTGCTGCCTTACAAAAACTAACTACACCGGATGAAACACCCGCTGCAGTATCAATGACGAGCACATCCACGTTATGATTTACTTCACTGAATGCGCGAATCAAGCCAATATGCTCAGCTTCACTCAATTGCGCCATCATTTGGGTACCTGAAGCTGCAGGTACAATCTGAATTCCCATGGGGCCAGGAACTAATATGTCATTCAAGGATTGCTCACCACTAATGACATGTGACAGATTATATTCAGGGCGTAGACCTAACAAAACATCAAGGTTTGCCATACCTAAATCGGCATCCAAAACCATTACGTTCTTGCCCCTTGCAGCCATGGCTATAGACAGATTCACAGAGACGTTGGTTTTACCAACACCACCTTTGCCACTGGTTACAGCAATAACACGAACTGGTTTGGATGGCTTTAAGGCACGCAGTCCTGCTGCCTGGTCATCATTATTATCAAGAGAGATCATTGGCAGCTATCCCTCCATACGCCAACTCAACAACATTTTCATCAAGTTCTATTTTCGCCCGATTCATCATTTCCACCGATGATTTAATTAACTCAACTGCCGAAGCTTGATGTAAATCTTCAGGAACTCGCTGACCATCACTGATATAACTTATTGGTAGTTTATGCCGAGCTATGGTTGATAGAGCACCACCTAAACTCAATGTTTCATCTATCTTGGTAATAATGCAGCCTTCTAAAAATGCTTTTTTATAGGCATGTACCGTTTCATCCAATACTTGTTGTTGAGATGAAGCAGAAATAACGAGATAACTTTTAATGAGAATTGAGCCTTCACTCAACATTGAAAATTGTTCAGTCAATTTAATATCTCGCTGACTCATACCAGCAGTATCAATCAACACTAAGTCCTTATCGTAAAGACTTTTTAAAACACTCCTCAATTCTTCAGCATTGTTTGCAACTTTTACTGGAGTGCCTAGTATCCTGCCGTAAGTTCTTAATTGTTCTTGCGCACCAATTCGGTAATTATCTGTAGTAACCAAGGCAATACTATCTGTACCGTGAGTAAGGGCGTAACGAGCGGCTATTTTTGCAATCGTTGTGGTTTTACCCACCCCAGTTGGCCCAACCAGAGCAATTACACCTCCATTTTGAATAATATCTTCTTCTATGATCGGCAGTTGTTTAACAAACATGGCGAGACTTTTCCGCCAACAACTTTCAAATGTTTCATTATCATCAATATTCTCTAACAATTGATAACTTGTATCCGGTGTTAATCCCAACTCTAACAAATGTTTTAAAACTTTCGTTTTCGTTGGTTTTCGTTTCGATGTTTCTGACCAAGCCAGTGAAGATAGTTGTGTTTCTAGCAAACCTCGTAGACTGCTCAATTCATCTCGAACACTTTTCAGTTCATCGCTATTTTGAGAATTATTCACTGGAGCGGTTTCTGAAAAATCATCGTCATCACTGACATCTAGATTTGTCTTAAATTGATCCACCCATTCACTAGAAACCTGCTGTGCAACTTCTGGCTTTGAAGGTGATTTTCTTACTTTAGATTTTTTTGGCTCATCAATATTTTCTAGCTCATAAGTTTCTTCAAATGCCTTTTTCCACAGTGCTTCTTGAGGACCTTTTTCAATAGATTTTTCATCAACTGTTTTGGATAAATGCGCTGCTAAACTCTTATTCCGAGCTGAAGAAGTTAGTTTGGTTTGTTCCTTTTCTTTTTTTGTTTTTAGCGGTGTGTTAACAATAGCATCGTCATAATCCATTGCAGCTATGATCTCAATGCCATCATCAATTTTTCGATTTGAAAGAATAACAGCGTCTGGTCCCAGCTCATCACGAACCTTTGCCATCGCCTGCCGAATATCTGGTGCAGTATAACGCTTCAATTTCATAAAACTTGCCTTTATATCTCAGGATTTTTTAAAAAAAATTCCTTTTTCTTGTTTCCCTGCAATTACTGTCCAACCGTTGAAATCACTTTAATTTGCTTGTTATCTGGTATTTCAGAGAACGAAAGTACATGCAAATTCGGTATCGTACGTTTAGTGAATTGAGACAACATGGGCCTAATTGCCGGCGATACAAGCAAGACTGCTACCTGTCCCGCCATCTCTTGGCGTTGGCTTGCGTCCTGTAATGAAGTCAGTAATTTTTCTGCTAAACCAGGTTCTAAACCAGCGCCACCATCGGTTGAAACTTGTACTGACTGCTGCAATATGTGTTCCAGTGAAATATCCAATGTAATGACTGGAATTTCCTCCTCCATGCCCACAATGTTTTGAATAATGGATCGAGATAAGGCCATACGAACTGCCGATGCTAACAACACGGGATCTTGAGTGGCAGCAGCATTTTCTGCCAGATTTTCCGCAATACTTCGAATATCGCGAATTGAAACTTCTTCTTCCAATAAGGCTTGTAAAACTTTCTGAACCACGCCAAGTGGCAACGCATTTGGCACTAAATCCTCAACCAATTTTGGAGATGTTTTAGCAAGGTTATCCAACAGTTGCTGAACCTCTTCACGTCCTAACAGTTCCTGAGAATTACTTTGTAATATTTGACTGAGGTGAGTGGCAACAACCGTGCTCGCATCTACCACGGTATAACCTAAGGTTTGGGCGTGATCGCGTTGCATAGGGTCAATCCAGACTGCGTCTAAACCAAAAGCAGGATCCTTAGCGACCACCCCTTGCAAAGTGCCAAAAACTTGACCCGGATTAATGGCTAAATCACGATCAGGATAAATATCCGATTCACCGATAGGAACACCATGCAAGGTAATGCGATATGAGTTTGGATTTAACTCCAAATTATCTCGAATATGAACTGCTGGAACCAAAAAGCCCAATTCATGAGTCAATTTCTTCCGCACACCTTTGATTCTCGTCATAAGCTGTCCGCCCTGACTGCGATCAACCAAAGGAATTAACCGATAACCCACTTCCAAACCCACTAAATCAACAGGTACAACATCATCCCAACTTAATTCTTTTGGTGCTTCTGCAGCAGCGGCCTCTGCTTGCTGTGCTTCTGCTTCAGCAGCAGCGGGTGCCATTTCAGCTTGTTTTTTCTTGAGAGCAATAAGATAAGCAGCGGCAGCGGCACTAGCTGAGATAAGTAAAAAAGCAAAATTAGGCATTCCGGGAATCATTCCCATCACCCCAATTACTGCTGCAGTTACATATAAAGTTCGTGGATTATCAAATAACTGATCATAAACTTTACCACCCATGTTGTCGGCTTTAGATTCCCGAGTAACAATTATCGCCGCTGCTGTCGAAAGTAATAATGAAGGGATTTGTGCAACTAAACCATCACCAATGGTTAACAAGGTGTAATTCTGAATAGCATCATTAAACAACATGTCATGCTGCAACATACCAACAGCTAATCCACCGAGGATATTAATAAATAAAATTAGAATACCAGCTACTGCATCCCCCCGAACAAATTTACTCGCACCATCCATAGATCCATAAAAATCGGCTTCTTGAACGACTTCTGCACGACGTTGTTGCGCATCATCCTGAGAAATAACTCCCGCATTTAAATCAGCATCAATTGCCATTTGCTTACCGGGCATCGCATCCAAAGTAAAACGCGCACTAACTTCCGAAATACGACCTGCACCCTTTGTAACAACAACAAAGTTAATAATTACTAGAATGGCGAATACCACAAATCCAACAGCATAATTGCCACCTACTACAAAATCACCAAATGCCTCGATTACTTGACCAGCTGCGTCAGTTCCTTGATGCCCTTCCAAAAGGACAACACGAGTAGAAGCTATGTTTAACGCTAACCGCAACAAAGTTGCCATTAATAGCATGGTGGGAAAAACTGAAAAATCTAATGGTCTTTCAACATAAACACTGGCTAACAAAACAATCAGTGCGAGTGAGATATTAAAAGTAAAAAACACATCAAGAAGAAAAGGTGGAATAGGCAATATCATCATTGCCAACAAAGTCAGCAATAATAGTGGAACGATAAGCTCTGTTCGTAGAAGTGTTTTAATTCGACCAGAACTTGGTAAATCAGTAAGACTCAGACCTGCCATAACACCCCACTCAAAACAATAAAATCAACAGTAACTGTTCAGATTGCCATTGATTTGTTCGAGTACCAGGAAAAAGCGCGCAGTTCACAAGTGTGAATGAGCACTTTTGACGCCGTAATCGGGCAAATCAATGGTGAGCTGTGCAGTTACGAAAACGGCTATTCGTCTCGACGTAGGTCATCTGGAATAGGTACGTCATCTTCATAGGTGAGAGGACTTGAAAAATCTGTACCAGGTTTGCCCCGTAATTGAAAAATAAATGCCAGTATTTTTGCCACTGCCATATACAGTCCAGCCGGAATTTCTTCATCAATTTCAGTATTATAGAAGATCGCACGTGCAAGTGCTGGAGATGACAATATGGGTACCTTGTGCTCACCGGCAACTAATCTAATTTTTTCTGCAACTAAATCAACACCTTTTGCTACCACAACCGGTGCAGCGGCGCTATCTTGATTGTATTTTACAGCGACTGCGTAATGTGTTGGATTCGTAATAATCACATCAGCCTCAGGCACTTCAGCCATCATACGCTTCATGGCCAGCTCTCTTTGCACTTGCCTTACACGTGCCCGAGTTTCTGGACTCCCTTCCTGATTTTTATGTTCTTGCTTAACTTCATCTTTACTCATGCGTATTTGCTTAGCGCTATCCCATAACTGAAAAGGAGCATCAGCTGCAGCAATGATCAACAGACTTAAACTGAGTAAAAAGAAAAACCAAACTAACTCTGTACCAATTGTGGCTATTGCCGGCTCAATCGCCTGTCTTCCTACCAATAACAAAGTATCCGCATAACCTTGCAGTAGCAATACAGCTATAATTGCAATGACAAAAAACTTTGCGAGCGCTTTGCTTAACTCTACCAAACCTTTCGCACCAAAAATTCTTTTTAAGCCCTTTCCGGGATTGAGCTTACTAGCTTTTGGTTGAATAGCTTTCATGCTGAAATTCCATCCACCAATAGTCAACGAAGAGGCTATAGCGACAAAAACAAGCAATATAAAAAATGGAGCAAGAAACTTTAATGCAACGACTACGCTATCGAAAAATGCTTCAAGCATAAATTTTGGCTCAAATATTTGCGCACGCGTTGGTTGAAATCCCTCGCTTAATACAGATAACAAACCAGTAATTAAGTCTCCCCCCATAAATATTAATGCAACAGAGGAAGCTAACATCATAAAAAAAGTATTAAATTCCCGCGAGCGTGGTACTTGACCCTGTTTACGGGAGTCTTCCCGTTTCTTGGGGGTTGCTTCTTCGGTTTTTTCCTGACCTTGTTCGTTCTCTGCCATAGCTTATTGTATTCTCACAAAGTCTTTAATTTGCGAAAACGCGTCAAGTGCTGAGTTTTCAAATTGAACCACTACCACTGGTAATGAAACCATAATGACGTAAAATCCAACGGCAATGGTAATTGAAAATCCTACTGCAAAAATATTTAACTGTGGGGCTGCTCGTCCAATTATTCCAAGTGACATATTAATTAATAACAATGCCGTTACTGCCGGTAATGCAACTAAAACTGCGACTGAAAACATTTTGCTTGCCCATGCAGCCATACTCCAGAAATTTTGTTTTTCCATAAATTCAGTACTAATGGGTAAACTATGAAAGCTTTCTGCTAACAAACCAATCGTTGCTAAATGCCCATCAAGAATAAAAAACAACAATGTCACCAATAAAATGAAAAACATACTGAGTACGGGAGCTTGAGACCCATTAACAGGATCTATCATAGTCGCAAAACCCAAACCCATTTGCATAGCTATCACCTGCCCCCCAATGGTGAAAATTGCAAACACCATGTGAAAGATAAATCCCATAAAAATACCAATCAATACCTGTTGCACTATAAGCAAAACACCAGGAATACTCAGTGCATCTATAACAGGCACGGAGGGAATAACGGGGGCAACGACAATAGTAATACCGATTGCTAACATTAAGCGCGTACGCATAGGTACGAATGTTGAACTAAAAACCGGAATAGCTGCTACCATCGAAGCAATACGAACAAATGGCCAAAAATAACTTCCAACGAGAGAGCTTAATTCTGCGCCTGTAAAGTGCATGTTAACCGATCAAATACGGTATATCGGCAAATAATTTTTGCATATATGATAACGTTATATTCAACATATATGGCCCAGCGATTAGAAGTGTCGCAAAGGTAATCATTAACTTGGGAATAAAGCTTAATGTCATTTCATTAATTGACGTGGCTGCCTGAAAAACAGCAACTAAAAGACCAATAGCTAGTGCTGGTAACAAAATAATAGAGACCAACAAAGTAATGATCCATAAAGTTTCCTGAAAGACATCAATAACTGTTTCGGGGGTCATTTATTAACGCTCTATACGTAAAAACTTGAGGCTAATGTTCCCATTATCAGGGACCAACCATCTACGAGTACAAATAACATAATTTTAAAAGGCAAAGAAATCATCATGGGAGACAACATCATCATACCCATGGCCATCAATACACTGGCAACCACTAAATCAATGACTAAAAAAGGTATATAAATTAAAAAACCGATTTGAAATGCTGTTTTCAATTCACTAGTAATGAATGATGGAATTAACATGGAAAAAGGAACATCTGCTGGCGATTGAATATCTTTTTCACCAGAAATCTTAGCAAACATATCCAAGTCTTTTTCACGTGTCTGAGCCATCATAAACTCTCTTACCGGCAGTTGAGCTTTACTAAATGCTTCCTTTATTTCAATTTTTTCATTCATATATGGCTCAACTGAATCTTCATAGATCGTGTTAAACACTGGCGCCATTATAAAAAATGTCAAAAATAAACTTAAACCAATCAATACCTGGCTAGAGGGTGCTTGCATTAAACCAATTGCCTGTCGCAATATTGATAGTACGATAACAATTCGAGTAAAAGCCGTTAACATCATTAAACCCGCTGGCAACATGGTGATTGCCGTCATAAGCATTAGGATCTGCAAACTTAGGGTATAAGTTTCACCACCATCGGGGTTAGTAGACATTGTTAGAGCAGGAATGCCTGGATCAGCCCCCTGTGCAAATAGAGGAAAAGTTAACAGTAGCAATAACGCCAAATATTTTGTCGATTTTGTCACTTAGACTTCCATTGTTTTAATGCTAAATTTAACTGCGAAGAAAATGGTTTGTTCTCTGTTGACTGCTTAGTATCAACATCGATGTTTTTATTTAATACGTGTAAACGCTGAATTCGTCCTGGTGAAACACCCAATAAAATCTGCTCGTCACCAACTTGCATAAGTACTATACGCTCTTTGGAACCCATAGAAACACCACCAATAACACGCAAATCATCGCTAGCAACAGGCGTCAAATTACCAAATCGTCGATATGCCCATGCACTACCTAAGATGGCAATAATGACCAACAACAAGCCACCTGTCACTTTTAATAAACTCATTGTGATGTCAGGTGATTCAACAACTTGAGTTGTTGTCTTTTGTGCTAAATCTGCAAATGCAGATTGACAGAGCAACAGTGATAATAGGGGAATAAAAACACGAATAATTAAATTCATGTCAACTACGCCAATTTCTGAACACGTTCCAGGGCAGTTATAACGTCTGTCAATCGAATACCAAATTTTTCATTGACCACTACAACTTCACCGTGAGCGATTAATGTACCATTAACAAGAACATCTAATGGCTCACCAGCTAAACGATCTAGTTCAACAACAGAACCCTGATTTAATTTGAGCAAATTACGAATACTAATTTGAGTTCTACCAATTTCCATGGATATGGTCACTGGAATATCAAGAATCATATTTAGATCGACGTTTTCAGCACCTTCTCCAAAAGCCGATTCATCTACTAATTCACTCAAACCAGCTGCATCAAACGCGTCAGCTAAACCACCACCTGCTTCTTCTGCGGGTGCTTCTTCAGCCGGTGCTTCCTCGTCATCATTATTGAGATATGCGTCGGGGTCTTTACCTTCACCTTCAGCCTGCTCGCCTAACGCATCTGCCCATGGATCATCTTCTTCAATATCTGTATCAGCCATAATCTAACCCTTATTGATCACTCGCATGTTGAGATGCTGTTTTTGGCATTGTACGATTAACTTTCAATGCTTTTTTACCCCTATGTTCACCATATTCACAATGAAAAATTGGAACACCTGCAGCAACTAATTTAACTTCCTCGGGTAACTCGATCGGTAAAATGTCACCAACTTCTAATTCTTTAATTTCTTTTAAAGTGAGTTCGGTAGTCGTCAAAGTTGTACCAATCTCAAGTGTTGCATCAAGAATTTCTTCACGTAATGCTTGCGACCAGCGATCATCCATTTCCACACTATCACTTAAAACACCCGCATCGAGTAATTCTCGAATCGGCTCTAACATAAGGTATGGAAAAACCACATGCATTTCGCCACCACCACCATCGAGCTCAATACTAAATGTACTCACTACAACAACTTCACTAGGACTAACGATATTTGCAAATTGTGGATTTACTTCAGAATTTAAAAATTCATATTCAACTTCCAAGACAGGGCCCCAGGCCTCTTCCATATCTTCAAAAACTTTTGCCAAAATACTTTCAACAATTCGTAATTCAGTTGGCGTGAACTCTCTACCTTCAATTTTTGTATGAAAGCGCCCTGAACCACCAAAATAATTATCCACCAAGATATAAACTAATTTTGGATCGAAAACGAATAAACCCGTACCACGTAGTGGTGCCATTCGAATCATATTTAAACTGGTAGGAAGATAAAGTCCATGCACATACTCTACAAACTTCATCATTTGCACACCTTCTACAGAAATCTCTGCTGAACGACGTAACTTGTTGAACAAACTTATACGAAAAAATCTAGCAAAACGTTCATTAATCATTTCAAGTGTGGGCATTCGCCCACGAACAATTCGATCTTGACTAGCGAAATCATAGTTCGTTAAATCATTATCATACTCATCACTTTCAGTCTCGACATCACCACTAGAAACACCATGCAATAAAGCATCGATTTCATCCTGTGATAATATATCTGGTCCGCTCATAATTTTAAAATCCGTAGTTGAACGAGGTACAAAGTATGATTTTTATATTGATTAAGATATAGAGCCATCATTGAGTCACAAAACTGGTGAAGTACAAACCTTCAATATTCACATCAACCCGACCAGTTTCCTTAACCAATATGTTCTTTAACTCTTCAAGAGATTGCTGACGTATTTGTTCTTTGCCATCAGCGCTATGTAGTAATTCAGAATCCTGGTTACTTAACACGAGTAAAATATTATTTCGGATTAGCGGCATATGCGTTTCCATGGCAGTAACAATTTCTTTATCGCGCGTCATGACTTGCATAGAAACCTGTAAAAATCGGGTACGTCCCCGATCTTTGAAATTAACAACAAAAGCGGGTTCTAGTGGGAAATAAATCGGTGGCTCTTTAGAGACATCGTGCGCCGGTTGACTGTGGTCAGCACCGCCACCTCCACCCATCCCCATACTTTTCATTAAGAAAAACACGCCTCCCATGCTCACAGCAACCAATAGTATGGCGCCAATGATCATCACAATGACCAATTTCATTGGAGAGCTTTTCTTTTCCGGGGGTGGTGCAGCGTCTTCAGCCATGATTCCTTCCTCAACTATTTACAGATATCGAAGGAGCAAGACACATGCCAGAGGAAACTGAGTAAAAGACCCATTATTTCAACTTGTTATGCTCGCTATTTTTCATCAAGACAAATTATTGACGCAAAATATCAATACGGTAACACTCAGCAGAATCACATCTCTTACATTGCTAAAAAGAAAAGTTATGGAGAATATACTGTCGCTTTTTACAAACAAAACAGTTAACAGAATTAAACAGAGAAGAATTGAAACGCCTATAAGTATCTGTAATTAATAACAATAATAATATTGGCATGGTTTTTTCAATAGATAAAGCAAAAACTAAAAAAATCTCATGCAAATCGTATGAAGGTTTTGGGAACGTTATTCTATGAAAAAACTATCAATAGCCTCAATATTTGCCATTACAAGCCTAAATTTACCCGTTCAAGCTGAATTACTCCCTGTTTCCTCCATATTTTCAGAAATGGATGCCAATAAAGACGGTGTCATAAACCGGCAAGAAGTTAATAAAAAATCTATGCTAGCTAAAGAGTTTGATAAAATCGATAAAAATCAAGATGACGGTCTAGATTTCAGAGAATTTGAGTACTTTGTGGTGTCTGTTAATATCTAGCCCTATCGGGATATTACAAGGCACCCGTTATAAAACCTATAATTCCAATTGCCTGCCAATTCGTATAAAATACACACTAATTTTATAAAATGGTGCGACTTATGTTGCTTGACGTAATTGTTAGTATTAGTGCTTTCAGTGCAGTAGGCATTGGAATCTTGCTGTACCTGATAAAACTTAAAACCAAAGGCCACGAAAGTTATGCTCGAGTTGATAGCCAGGGTGGCAGCAAACTCGTCTCTAAATCCATTATGGAAATGGGCTATTGGTGGTTTCAGGCACCGGGTGAATTTTTAGTAAAACGTAATATTACACCTGACCAAGTTTCCTGGAGCTCCCTATTTGTCGGCTTCCTAGCTGGTACCTTCATCGCATTTGGTTTTTTTGGCATTGGTTCAATATTACTATTCCTTTCAGCAATCCTGGATACCCTTGATGGGTATGTTGCTCGACGCCTAAATAGTTTTAGCCCCAAAGGTGAAATTCTCGATTCAAGTTTAGATCGCTACGTAGATTTCTTCTTTTTCGCGGGATTATTAATTTACTATAAAGATTCTGTCACACTAATGCTTGTTACCCTTTTTGCCATGCTGGGTTCCTTCATGATCAGTTATTCCAGCGCTAAAGCTCAGGCCATGGGTGTAACACCACCACGAGGCAGTATGAAACGTTCTGACCGGTTGGTGTACCTGATTTTGGGCGGAAGCTTAGCATCTTTAAGTGTGGCATTTGTTGAAGACCCTACTTTAGCAACACCAGTCGGCGTTCCTATGGTCTTCGTATTACTGATGATTGCCATTTTATCCAACATTTCAGCCATCCAACGATTAAAAGCACTGGCCGTAAGTGCTGAAGATAAAGCGACAGAAGAAAAAATTGAGGACAAGCTGGAACCTGAAAAAAGCCTGTGAAGAAGCTGTTTTCTCACAGTTTTACTAAATCTCAAATTGCTGCCTCTATTGCGACAGCCGTTGATTTTCTTTTTCTAATTTTACTGGTTGAATTATTCGCTATCTGGTATGTGGCTGCCACAGCAATTGCGGCTTCACTTGGTGCAATTATCAATTTTTTACTTGGCCGGCATTGGAGTTTTCCTGCAACTGATGATGTTTTACATCAACAAGCGATACGCTATTTTTGGGTTGCACTAGGTAGCTTATTACTAAATATTTTTGGCGTTTTTGCGCTAACAGAACTCCTCAACTTTCAATATTTAATATCAAAATCGCTTACCGCCATTCTCGTGGGCTTTGCATTTAACTACCCACTACATCGTTATTATGTCTTCAAACTAAAAACGGCGACTTAAAAAGTCGCCGTTTTTAGTTTGAAACCGCAATTAAATTTCTTATTTAATGCCCGAAATGTATGATTCCACTTGGAGATGAGCTTCATCATCCGGAATTTGCTTCGGAGGATGCTTACAGAAATAACTAGAAGGTGGATGAATTATTCCCTTCAGTCCGCGTTCCAAGGCTATTTTTGCGCATCGAATAGTATCAATAGCGACACCCGCTGAATTCGGTGAATCTTCCACAGATAATCTCATTTCAAGATTCATAGGGACATCGCCGAACAACTTGCCTTCCATTCGAATAAAACAAACTTTGTTATCTTGCTGCCATGATACGTAATCACTAGGACCAACATGAATATCATCATCTTCAAGACGTGCTTCGGTAACTGATTGTACCGCTTCAGTCTTAGAGGTCTTTTTGGAAGCCAAGCGATCTTGATTTTTCATATTAAGAAAATCTGTATTACCACCTGTATTCAGCTGATATGTACGCTCAAGCTTAACACCACGTTTTTTAAATAAATCGGTTAACGTTCTATGGGTAATTGTTGCGCCTAATTGCGCTTTAATATCATCTCCAATAATTGGCAAACCCGCATCTTCGAAGCGTTTTGCCCAAACTGGATTACTCGCAATAAATACAGGGATGTTATTCACAAAAGCTACACCAGCTTTTAAACAACACTCTGCATAAAACTGTGTAGCTTCTTCTGATCCTACAGGTAAGTAATTCATCATCACTTCTGTGCCAGAAGATTTTAATAATTCCACAACGTCTTCTAGCGATGGCTCAGCTTGATCAGAAGGAAGAAATGTATTCTTTTCCTTATAATTCGCCATATGATCAGAATAACCATCAAGCATTTTACCCATTTGCACAGTCACACCTGACTGTGGAATATCCGGGCAAAATACCGTAGTACAATTGGGGTCTTCAAAAATAGCCTGATTTACATCTTTACCCACTTTACGCTTGTCGATATCAAATGCGGCAACGACCTCAATATCGGATGGTTTGTAACCACCTATCTCGAAATGCATTAAACCAATCGAATCTTCCGCTGTTTTGTTTTTGTAGTAATGTATCCCCTGAATGAGAGATGACGTGCAATTTCCAACACCTACAATCGCTATTTTAATTTTAGACACGTAAAAACTTTCCTTCTTACCATGAGCCTTGAACATAA
>Ga0316207_10003360_pt1 | contig 14956 bp, 14 predicted proteins | sample 6weekpyrite_MG_FD_204943 | JGI IMG/M metagenome (GOLD analysis project Ga0316207, IMG submission 204943) | Microbial mat bacterial communities from mineral coupon in-situ incubated in ocean water Damariscotta River, Maine, United States -... | ecosystem: Environmental > Aquatic > Marine >... | reverse complement strand
ATATGCCCGGCTTGTTCTGGGCTGACCTCTGGTTGAGGTGGCATATTTCCAAAATGCCAGTGGTGCTGTTGAACGCCATCTTTAATAGCCCAGTGAAAAGTTATATCTGAGTGATGACTGGGGCGATAAGTAGCGTGCACCAGAGGGGGCCCCTGTTCTGTACCTTTACCTGCTATGCCATGACAGCGAGCGCATTTAGCGTCAAACAAATGCTTACCTTGAGAAACATTTGCTTTAAAGCCTGGTTCGGGTAGGTGTTGTCGCTCTCGTAATTGCTCTGGTGTGGGGCGTTCACAAGCAACGACTATAAAAAGAATGAATGTAAAAAATATAACTCTTGTCATGAATAATGTGATTTTGATTTATTGAGATTAATAATAGAATAAGCGTGTGTTACAAGCTAACCCAATACTAATCTGCAGAAATCTGCTGTTGATTTGTTAAAATATCGGAAGGCCACTGACTTTTAATGTAAGCCAGTACAGCCCATATTTCTTCATCGCTTAAGACGTTAGCAAACCCGGGCATATCGCTAGTGTAGTTATCAGGTCCATAGGGTGGCACAAGGCCGTATTTGCTGATTCCAAACAACAATTCATCAGCATGGTGCCAAGTGTGCCCCGATTTATCGTGTGGCGGTGCCGGCATGCGTCCATTTGGCTTGGGAGTACGCCAGTTGGGCTGGCCTTCAAGGTTATTTCCATGACAGGAAGCACAATGGGTGTCATAGATTTTTTCCCCTTGAGCCACTTGTTGCGCATTGCGAGGATCTGCCTTGGACGCAGGTCTTGAATCGATAGAAAAATAGAAAACTGCTATCACTAATAATGTGACTAGGGAGAGAAGTAAAGTTTTTAGCATATAAGGCATTAAGTTATTATTTAGTCGCTATTCCAGAGTTCTTTTGTTCTTTATTTTAATTTGGCTAAAGTTAAAACCATCGGAAAGTTTATGATGTTTTTGGGCCATTGCTAAGCCGGTTCGTGGCATGTTGTTGTAAACGACTTCATGACAGTTTGGCTCAATATAATACGTTTCGTGCCAAATACCAAAACTGGCGTGTTTTGCTATTTTATTGTAGTCTCGCCAACTCTTAATATGCGGCTCGGTATTAGATTGCGCAAATTCTTCTAAACTATCTAGTGAACGCCAATATTGTACCAGCATAATTTCCCGCCAGGCAAACCATGTTTTACTAAGCAAAACAGAAGCCTTATATTTGCTTATTGAATATTTTTTTACGGTAAAAAATCGAATAAGAAATGGTAACCAATGATGAATGGCCCAAAGTTTATTGATACGAAACCCTATTAGAGTAACAACGTGAGGTTTATCAAAAGCTGCAGAATATTGCCCGGTATAAACTTGCGAATTCACGGTTTTAATCCCATACGTTTTTTCCCTATATTTTTTAATATAAAATTAGAGATATTTTTTAGATATATTATCACAGTTAGTTTTATTACTTGTTATTAATTAAGTCACCTATGTGATTGATGGTGCAGGACGCAGGTTTTTTATCAATAAAATTGACTTGTTTATTTTGATTATTATTACTCAAAATTTTATGTATAAAAGGTTTCTTTAATAAAATAATTAAGGTCCGGTTCACTAATAGCCGTCTTAATGAAATAGCAAAACTCTATGGGGAGACTATTAATGATTATATTAGAAAAAAAATCATTGATTTTGATTGTGTTTTTAGGGCTACTGCAAAGCTGTGCCGAGAATTCAACAAACACAACAAGCACTGATCCTAATCAAAAATCAGGTACGACGGATTTATCGCAGGCAATTTTCGGCGGTACTGTTTATTACACAGGCTATGACGGTGTTACTGACTTTAGCATTTATGTTAATACATCGCGTGGAATTACGATACACGACCCTACGGTTGCTACAGCTCAACAAGTCAATATTACCGTCGACGATTCTACAGTGGCTACGCAAGTAGCCGAGATCGAAGCGGTTTATACGGCTAATGGAGAAACCATGAGTACACGCCGCAAGAATCATATAGAGGGACATTTGCGGAATCCAGAGATTTGGAAAATTATTCCACTTAAGTCCGGTGTAACAACCATTAGTGCAGAGCGCGAAGGAAGACCGGAATCCATATGGAGTACAGCAGAAACTCGAACGGTTGTGGTATCTGATTATACCGCCTCACAATTGGAGATCGGGCGTCAACGTTATGAGACCCCGCTAGGAAACACTGCATGTACCCAATGTCACAATGAATCGTTTGGTGAAGCTGCGGGTGCTCCTCCACATTTGTTGGGAAGAGTACTTTTAATTAATGACAGTGACGTAGCGCAATGGATAACTACTGGTCAAGTAAAAACCCGCCAGGCCAGTGTAGCACATAGATGGACTTTTCAAAGTGATGAAGAGAAATTTGCTACAGTGGCTTATTTAAGAAGCAAACAAACGCCTGATGAGCAGGCATTTGCAAAGCTGCTATTCGAGGAAAGGCTCACAGAAACTAAAGCTGAATTTGAGGCACAACAATAAGGGTAAAACTATTGTTAAGGATGGTATTCGTTACATTGGTGTATCGGTTCAAGCCCATGTTACTTTTGCCATGGAATGAGGGAATCGATGTCGCAAAGAAGAGTATTGGCCTTACCTTGGATAAAGGCTATCTTCATGGAATTATTTGCCCCTGTCGTCTAGGGTAAGAACTTTGAGATTGGGTTAAAAATGGTCTATCTTTTTAGATATAGTATATTGATTTTTTATAGTCAATCTCTTTTATCGAGATCCTGCAATAGTTAATAATTTGTAATCGGGAGGGTACCATTTAGGGTAGTAGAAGAGGTGTTAACTTTATCACGCTTTAGTGCACTTTTTTTTGTATTAGTTATTAATTTGCTAAACAACGTTATGGCGTTTGAGCAAGAAGATATTAGACTTCTTAAGAATGTAAACAATTGCCCATCTTGTGATTTGAGTGAGGCTGACATTTCAGGTCAGGAATTTAGCCAAGCGAACGTACATTTTGCTAATTTCTCTAATTCAGATTTACGTCAAAGTTTATTAATACGCGCAAACTTGCATGATGCAAACTTTACCGAAGCTAAGCTGCAAAAAGCGAATTTGCGTGGTGCTAATCTCTGGAATGCCAATTTTAATCGTGCATCGATGCAAGAAATTATTCTACAAACCGCTAATTTAGAATCTGCGAAGTTAATCGAGGCAGACTTGTCAAGTGCAAACCTTAAAAGTGCTTACTTAGTCAAAAGTCAGTTTGTAAATGCTGCTTTGGAAAAAGCAAAGTTGAACGGAGTTGTTGCCAACGGAGCGAACTTTAGTGGTGCAAATATGAAAAGGGCTAATTTACATGGTGCTGAGTTGAAAAATGCGGCTATGGTTGAAGCGAACTTAACAGCCGCGAAACTAGATATGGCCGATTTATCCAATGCAGATTTAAGGAATGCGAACCTCCACAAAGCGAGCATTAATGGGACGATATTCAAAGGAGCCGATTTATCGGGGGCTATCTGGATAAACGGTCTGCAATGCCCACCAAATTCAATATCAATTTGTCGAAATTAATTTGTAATAGATCAGTAGTATTTTCGTCTACTAACTTACTGAAAAAAGTTTTGAGTTATAAAATTTCAGTAATATTATTATGGAAATTAACAACAATCAGGGAGACTTAAAATGCAAAGTAGTAAGACATGTATTGTATTCACCAGTTTATTTTTATTAATGTTTGCTTTTACAGGAAGTGCCTTTGCGCACGAAGGAAAAACTAAAGAAAAGGAATTTGTTCACGGGATTGTGGTTAAGGTCGATGGTAAGCCGTATTACTTTGGTGGCCCCGAAGATAACGGTGATGGGAGTCAAGACGTACCGGGTCATAGTTGGGTGAAAGTTGGAAGACATCACTATATCGGCCATCATGAAAATACGGGGCCAGCAATCGATCCAGAATCTTGGTGGTCATCCGATGCTGGAGATGGAGAATTACTTTACGTCGTTGAAGCAAGAATAGACTCGTGGTCGGAGATCAAGGCAGCAAAATATTATGCACAAGGATTTGCGCATTATCATCATCTTGTATCGAAAAAAGCTAAGCATCCGCATCCCACCAAAGTGGCTTGGTTAAAGCATGTGGCGGTTAAATCTTTCACTTTTGACGGCGGGCCAATGCATCATGATCATACGGCATACTCTGTGGAGTCAGGTGTGGATTTTAAATTAATGCCTAATTGGCAAATGCCCTACAATCCAGCGGATCATGTTCATAATTAAAATTCGTAAAACGACCTGGCTAATAACAGGTCGTTTTAGTTTCACTTCAGTTTGATCTGCGTTTGCGAATGGTTTTGTATAGTAGAGGGATAGCTGTGAACAGACCCAATGCTAAAATAGCAAAAGCGATTCGTTGACTATCCGTGGAGCTTAATTCGTCGCCAAAATGCGCGAGAATAAAACTGGCGGGCGCAATGCCGGCAATAGTGGCAACAATGAATCGCCAAAATGTTATCGCTGTCAATCCCGCCGCATAACTCACTATATCAAATGAAATAAATGGCATAAGACGTGAAAAGAAAACAATACCCATTAGCGTGTTTTGAGAGCCAACCCAGTTCGTTGCTAGCTTTCCCTTAAACCAGCGCTCTAAAAAATCAAAACCGAGCAAACGAGCAATTAAAAAAGCAATAACGGCACCAAATGTAGAACCAATTAATACATACAAGGTTCCCCAGGTATGCCCATACAGTGCGCCAGAGACCAATGCAATTGGGGCGCTGGGAATGGGACTCATAATAATGGCCAATGTCATTGAAACGATGATAACAAGGGGGCCAACTTGACCTAATGTTTCAATATATTCTCTGAGTAAAGTGGTATTTTCCAATACATTACGAAATCCCGATGTTGTTAACCAATAAAACAATGCAGCAATCACAATAACGATTGCACAAAAAAAGAGGCGATTTCTTAAGATATGTTGGCTCGATATTATGGTCATGTAAAATAAATTCTATGATGTAGATATTTCATAATATCATTAAGATTGTAGATTAATTGTCTTATCAATTCTATGTTTCAACATTAAAAGTCACAGTTGTCTTTTAGCTCTTGACTTGTGGGTTACACCTAGGTTTTAAGATTTAACAAAGTAATAAACGGAGCATGAGAGATGTTTACCAAGGGAGAAATTATCGCCCTTTATAATAATCGCGCTGGATATTATGATATTTCAGCCAATCTTTATCATTTACTAGGCTTTCGCGAATATGCCTATCGTCGAAAGGCCATTAGTGCTCTGAACCTACGGCAAGGTGATACAGTTGTTGAGTTAGGCTGTGGTACCGGATTAAATTTCCCTCTACTATATAAAAAAGTCAGTAAAGAAGGCCAGATTATTGGGGTAGATATAAATGCGCGAATGCTAGAAAAAGCTAAACAACGGGCCTTAATATCAGGGTGGAATAATATTTTACTCGTACAAAAAGATATAAGCGAGTACGAATTGCCAAATGAGTTTGATGGCGTACTTTCAACTTTTGCATTAACTTTAATCCCTAACTATGGTCGTATTATTCAAAATATTGAAGCACAGAGTAAATACGATAAAAACTTAGTTGTATTAGATCTCAAACAACCCGATAAACTACCATTGTGGCTTGTGAAGCTTGGAGTAGCGTTAACCAAACCTTTTGGTGTTAGTCTAGATTTAGCTGACCGCCATCCCTGGGAGATAATGCGTAAACATTTTCACAATGTATCCATAGAAGAATTATATTTTGGGTTTACGTATGTAGCTTGTGTTACAAAAAAGAAATAATGATAAATTAGATTGTTCATATCATTGATAGCGCTTAAGCCAATTTTCAGTTGGGATGAATTCAAGCGTAAGTCTTAAATCACTATTTCCAGCCGGTCTATTGATATGATTAAAAGAATAGATACAGGATCAAATAAACTTTATGGGCGTATCAATTAGCTTGAATGAGATACTCATCACACTTTTACGAGATATTACCGATAATTACTTGACATGGGCCCTACACATAGGTTTAAACTGCATGATCAGTTGTTGAACTAATCTGTCATCTTGGTATCTTAGTTGTAATATAAATGAGAGTTTAAGAACTTAAGATTAATCAAAGTTTGTTTAGTTAAGAAAATACATATGGTTAAATCAAAAAGCAGACAATTTATCAACCTTATACTGGTGCTAATTCTTTTTTCAGCGCCAATTGAGGTATTGTTTGCTGGTGCCCATGTAACACCAGACGCAGAAATAATACAAACTATCGACCGATCTACTGACATGCATTCAGTTCATGTGGAATCCATGGAAGGGTTGGATCACCATCAGTCAAATAGTCTCGACCAAGATTGTGAGAAACAGTGCGTGAATTGTGTATTTTGCAGCGCGGCTATGCTTTCTTATTATTCTTCGAATGAAAAATTACACGCCGTAAATATACCACGTTATAATAATTCACTTGTCGACATGGTCACAGATGTCGATATTAGACCCCCAAAATATTTCACCTCAATTTAGTCTTCAAACTAAATCGTTCCTCTTATTTCTAAATCTACTTTAGAAAATAATTTCTGTCGTAATTATTTTAGATTGTTTGATTCTTAGAGGAACAACGTTAATAAACTTGCCTTAGAAAATACATTGCTGAAACTAGGGCATGGGGTGAAATATATGATTGAAATTATTCCTAACTGGCATCCATTATTGGTGCATTTTACAATCGCACTATTCAGTGTATCTATTGCATTGTTTGTTTTAAGTAAAGTGTTGGAAGGCTCAGCATTAGGCAATTATTTTTTAGTAACTGCGAAACTGAATCTTTGGATCGGTGCAGGATTTAGTGTATTAACGGGGCTCGCAGGTTTTGAAGCGTTTAATACAGTCGCGCATGATACACCCTCCCATGCAGCAATGACAGAGCACCGAAACTGGGCAATCGCTACGCTACTCGTGTTTGCAGTATTAACGATCTGGTCAGCATTTGTACAAGGGATTCGTGCTCAAGTAAATATTCTTTTTCTATTGGTGGGAATAATCGGAGTGAGTTTACTCATGACAACAGGTTACAAAGGGGCAGAAGTCGTTTATCGCTATGGGTTAGGTGTGATGTCACTACCAAAAACAGAAGGCGAAGGTCATGCACATGATCATGGGGCGCATGCACAGGATCCGCTTATTATCCAATCGAAGGATATGAAAGTTCCCGATGACATGCTGATGTCAGACGATATGATTGATAACGGAAAAAAGAATCAGCATGTTGATGGACATAATCATACTCATTAATCCAGCAACCATGAGGATTATTATATGATGCACGATATAGATACGATCTGGCATTGGGGTTTTGGTTTCGGCCACTGGGGTATTGGGATTTTATTCTGGATAGTGATTATTGCGATAATAGTTATCGCTATTAAGAAAGTTTAGGAAAAGTGATATGAATAAGTTTTTGAAAAAACGCTCTAAAGCGATGCTGTTTTTATTACTGTCTACTATTTTGGGCAGTAATCTCAATGCGGATGAGTTGAACATTGACCACGGTAGATACCTATCTTTAGACAATGCAGTGAAGATTGCTTTAGAAAATAACCCTAAACTAGATATTAAACGATCAAGATTCAACGCATCACTACAAGTGCCAGATTACGTAAGTGCGTTGCCTGAACCTCGATTAATGTTAAATGCCGTTAATTTACCACTGGACAATTTTTCTCTTAATCAATCACCTATGACTCAGTTACAAGTTGGATTAAGTCAGGAGCTACCATATCCAGGTAAACTTGCTTTGAAAAAAGAAGTTGCTGAGCAAGAAGCCTTAGCAAGTAAAGAAGGGATTAACAACACATCACAGTTGATTGTTCATCGTACTAAGTATCTATGGTGGCAGTTGTTCTATCTTGATCGGTCGATGGATACGGTTACAGGTAATATTGAATTACTTAAAGAGTTTATTGATGTCGCAGAAACCAAATATACAGTTGGGCAAGGTTTACAGCAAGAGGTTTTGCTTGCACATGTTGAACTGGCCAAGTTGGAAGACAACAAACTACAGATTGAAGCGATGCGACTTAAGACCCAGGCTGCATTAAATACGTTACTTAATCGTGACGTATCAATTGCAATTGCCATCGATAAAAATGTTTCTAGGGATTTACCGGATACCAGACAATTGAACCTGCTTATCATGCAAGCGGAAACAGAAAGACCAGATGTACGCCAGGCCTTGTTACAAATTTCTGCCGCTGAAAGACAAATTAGGTTGGCAGAAAAGGACTATTATCCAAACTTTAAGCTTGGTGCCATATATGGTTGGCGACAAGATGAAATTGGATTGGCCAGCATTCAGTTGTCAATGAACCTCCCGTTTAATGTCGAGAAAAGACAAGATAAAAAGAGGGATCAGCGAAATCAAGAATGGTTGGAGAAAAAATTCGCCTTGGAAGATTTAAGAAATACAGTTGAAGAAGAAATACATCAAGCGTTGGCGGATTATACCCGCGCACGTAAACAGACTAAGATTTATCAAGAGAGAATTATTCCACAAGCTAATCAGACTGTTGAATCTATGTTAGCAGGCTATCAAGTTAATAAAGTGGATTTTTTAAGTCTACTACGTTCACAGGTGAATTTGTTTAATTTTCAAACCCAATATTGGCAAGCATTAAGTACAGCGAACCAGGCATTAGCATCGTTAGAATATGCTGTAGGAGAAGGGGATATTTATGAGCAGTAAAATTATTTTTACGTTGATTATTTCACTTACCATTGGTGGAGTGGTGGGTTACGGAATAGCGACAAATACTATGGTTAATGAAATGGGTGGTCCATCTATAGTCGATTCTTCGGATTCCAAACGAAAAGTACTTTTTTACCGAAACCCCATGAATCCTGCGATTACTTCTCCAGTGTTTATGCAAGATGAAATGGGTATGGATTACATTCCAGTCTATGCTGATGAGGACAAGCCAAAAGAGCGGAAAATCCTTTTCTATCGAAACCCCATGAATCCAGCAATTACTTCACCGACTTTTATGCAAGACGAAATGGGGATGGATTATATTCCAGTCTACGAAGATGGTGGGGCCGATAGTAGTGAGCCAACGGGAACCGTCACGATTGACCCTGTCGTTGTTCAAAATATTGGGGTAAGAACTGAAAGTTCGAAAGAGCAAAGTATCTCTAGGCGTGTTAATGCTTTGGGGCGTGTCGATTTTAATGAAGAGCGAATGGCACGTTTGCATCCAAAGACTTCAGGTTGGATAGAGAAATTACGTGTTGATGAAACAGGCAAATCAGTAAAAAAAGATACGATTCTATTAAGTATTTATTCTCCCGACTTAGTCGCCGCACAGCGGGAATACCTTGTGGCCCTAAAAAACTGGGAATCTCTTTCAAATAATTCACCCGAGCGCATTCGTGAGTCTACCAAAACAATTTTGGACAGCGCGTTGGATAGACTTGAATTGCTTGATGTACCCGCCCATCAGCTCTATGAGCTGAAGGAAATCCGCAAAGTGCGTAAGTACCTCCATATTCATTCACCATTTACAGGCACAGTCATGAATATTGGCGCGAGAGAAGGGCAATATATTACACCGAATGATGAGTTGTATATGATTGCTGATTTACAGAAAATCTGGGTTTATGTCGATGTTTACGAAGATGAAATAGCCTGGGTGAAATTGGGCGACGAAGTGGATATGAAAGTCAGAGCAGCACCTGGCGAAGTATTTACAGGGAAAGTCAGTTTTATCTACCCCTATTTAGAGGGTAAGACTCGTACAATTCGCGTACGCTTGGAATTTCACAATAAAGACAACCTTTTAAAACCCGGTATGTTTGCCAATGTGGTTTTACGCACTGATACGCAACCTAAAGCGATCGTTGTTCCAAGTTCTGCCATAGTAAGATCCGGTAATCATGACCAGGTGTTTGTAGTTCGTGAGCCAGGTAAATTTGAACCCAGAGAGGTATTGCTTGGCTTGAGTGCAGATGGTTATACCCAGATACTGAGTGGCCTGGATGATGGAGAAAAAGTTGTTATTTCATCGACTTTTCTCATCGATTCAGAATCCAAGCTCAAAGAAGCTACTGCCAAAATGATGGAAGCAATGCAAACTCATTCCGATGTCGACGCAACGGATATGGGGGATATGTCAATGGATGACATGGGTATGGATGATATGCAGATGAATAATATGTCCATGGATGACATGGATATGTCTGATATGAAAAAGGTCAAGTAGAGGTTAGATATGATAATTAAGATAATCAATGCTTCTCTGAAAGACAAGTTTCAAGTCATGATCGCGACTTTTCTGTTGTTAGCAGTGGGTTTGTGGGCAGTCAAAAACACACCTTTAGACGCCATTCCAGATTTATCAGATGTACAAGTCATTGTCTTTACCGAATATGCAGGTCAAGCACCGCAAGTGGTGGAAGATCAGGTAACTTATCCGTTAACAACAGCGATGTTGGCTGTGCCCAATGCGAAAGTGGTTCGTGGTTATTCCTTTTTCGGATATTCCTTTGTGTATATCATTTTCGAAGATGGAACTGATATGTACTGGGCACGTTCCCGGGTGCTGGAATACCTTAACTATGTCAGTGGTCGATTGCCAACAGGTGTGAATCCTAGCTTAGGGCCAGATGCGACAGGTGTTGGTTGGATCTATGAGTATGCCTTAGTCGATAAAAGTGGCAAACATGACTTAGCAGAATTACGTTCTATTCAAGATTGGTATTTACGTTATCCATTGCAAACTGTGTTGGGGGTTTCAGAAGTGGCTTCTGTTGGCGGGCACGTCAAGCAATATCAGGTAGAAGTCGATCCCAACGCTTTGCTCGCTTACAACATTCCACTATCAAAGGTAAAACGAGCTGTTCAACGATCCAATCAGGATGTGGGTGGGAAACTGATTGAAATGGCAGAAACCGAGTACATGGTGCGCGGATTAGGTTACATCAAGTCGCTTGATGATCTGAAGGGAATACCAGTCGGGGTAGACGGAAATGGTACACCAATTCGCTTACAAGATGTGGCCGATGTCCATTTAGGGCCAGAGCTACGTCGAGGTGTTGCTGAGTTTAATGGCGAAGGGGAGACTGCAGGTGGTGTTGTCATTATGCGTTATGGTGAAAATGCATTAGCGACCATACAGCGGGTTCGAACCAAGTTAGAAGAGTTGAAAATGGGTTTACCCGAAGGTGTGGAAATAGTACCTGTTTATGATAGGGGTGACCTTATTCAGCGCGCTGTAGACAATTTAGAAGAAAAACTCATCGAAGAGTCAATTGTTGTCAGTATCATTTGTATCTTGTTTTTACTGCATGCCAGGTCTGCACTGGTTGCCATCCTGACTTTGCCTTTGGGAATACTAATTGCCTTCATCGTCATGAAATGGCAAGGCATTAATGCCAACATCATGTCACTGGGCGGAATTGCCATTGCCATTGGTGCAATGGTCGATGGTGCGATTGTAATGATAGAAAATGCACATAAACATTTAGAGCAAATGGTAAAAGAAAAGGGGCGGGCATTAGAAAATTCCGAACGCTGGCAGGCCATTGCAGAGGCTTCAAAAGAAGTAGGTCCAGCACTATTCTTTTCTCTCATGATTATTACAGTGTCCTTTCTTCCAGTATTTACACTTCAGGCTCAGGAAGGACGTTTGTTTTCCCCACTGGCCTTTACTAAGACCTATGCAATGGCTGCGGCAGCAATACTTGCCATCACTTTGGTACCAGTACTAATGGGAATTTTTATTCGAGGAAAAATTCTACCTGAAGCAAAAAACCCGGTAAATCGCATTTTGCATTGGATACATGCGCCAATATTAGCATTAGCCATTCGCTGGAAATACGGTGTAATTACTTTTGCGATAGCTCTGTTAGCAGTGAGTTTTTACCCAGTATCAAAACTCGGTAGCGAATTCATGCCGCCTTTGGATGAGGGGGATATTCTCTATATGCCCACCACCTATCCTGGCTTGTCTATCACCAAAGCAAAAGAAATATTACAACAAACGGATAAAATCCTTAAAACTTTTCCTGAGGTAGAAACCGTGTTTGGGAAAGTCGGTCGGGCAGATACAGCGACCGACCCAGCACCACTTTCCATGCTGGAAACGACTATTCGCCTCAAAACCAAAGATCAATGGCCTGATCCGATGAAAACAACTAAAGAACTCATGGATGAAATGGATGCAGCGATTAAATTTCCAGGATTAGCCAATGCCTGGACCATGCCTATTAAAACTCGGATTGATATGCTGTCTACCGGGATTAAAACCCCAATTGGTATCAAAGTCAGTGGGCCAGACTTAAAGATTCTAGAAGAAGTGGCAGGTGATATTGAGCAGGCCTTGAAAACATTGCCTGATACCTTATCTGCATTTGGGGATAAGGCTGCGGGCGGTTATTATTTAGATTTTGACATTCATCGTGATGAAGCTGCACGTTATGGATTAACTGTGGGTGATGTGCAAGACATCATTCAAAGTGCAATTGGTGGCATGAATATCACCCAAACAGTCGAAGGACTGGAACGTTATCCAGTAAATCTAAGATACCCGCGAGAATTACGAGATAATCTGGAACAATTGGAACAAGTATTAGTGCCGACACCAACTGGTGCACAAATACCTCTTTCATTAGTTGCAGAATTAAAACTGCGTCGTGGTCCACCAGCGATCAAAAGTGAAAATTCTCGACCTAATGCTTGGGTGTACGTAGATATAAAAACGTCTGATATTGGTGGTTATGTACAAAAAGCCAAGCAAGTAGTAGCAAGCCAAGTAAAAATACCCGCAGGTTATAATCTTGTTTGGTCTGGTCAGTTTGAATACATGGAACGCGCTGAAAAACGGCTACAAATTGTTATACCCCTTACGCTACTCATAATATTTTTATTGCTTTATTTTAATTTTAAAAACATTACCGAGCCATTGGTAGTCATGCTATCGATACCGTTTGGATTAATAGGTGGGCTATGGTTGATTTACTATCTAGGCTTCAATATATCGGTTGCTGTCGCTGTGGGGTTTATTGCGCTAGCTGGCGTAGCGGCAGAAATTGGTGTGCTAGTTTTAACATTTATCGATCAAGAGCTAAAACGAATGCGTGAAAAAATGAATGGGGAAAAATTAACAGGAAAGGATATTATGCAAGCTGTACATGTAGGTACTTCAGAGCGCGTCAGGCCAATCGCTATGACCGCTACTGCCATTATTGCTGGCTTGTTACCCATTATGTGGGGTAGTGGTACTGGCTCAGAAGTGATGCAGCGCATTGCTGCACCCATGGTAGGTGGTATGATTAGTGTGACGGTACTGAGTTTATTGGTGCTGCCCGTCATTTATGGAATTATTTTACAAATCCAAGAATCTTTTAAATCTAAAGCCTAGTTATTATCTTGAAAAGGAGAAAAAGTATGATTACTAATTCAATTAAAAAAATATTCGTTCTTAGCATGATGTTTTCTGCTTCTGCCACTGCGGTATATGCTGCTGGGGAAGGGCATAACCATGGTCATGAGCATACTAACCAAATGAAAAGTATGGATCATGGCCAGCATGATATGTCAAAAGGTAGTGGAGGAATGTTTTTAAAGAAAAAACAAATTGATGGCTATACGGTGAGTTTTCATATCATGGAAGCTAATGACAGTACACGTCATGGGGGAAGTCATAATTTTATGATTAAAATAGAAAAGGATGGGAAGGTCGAAAATAAAATTGTCATTAATTCAAAAGTCGTTCAACCTAACGGAGAATCCGAATCAAAAATGTTAATGAAAATGGGTGACTGGTACATGAATGGCTATGACATGGCCCATAAAGGTAAATATCAAATGATGATTTTGTTTAAAACAGCCGATGGAAAAAAACATAAAGGCGGGGTTTATTACACAAAATAACACTACAATGACTTTACAGTGAATCAATTCTCTGTTTTACCTGAAATAAATATACTTAATCGGAAGAGAATGTTATGCCTATTGAAACAAAAATAGATTTTGAAGAAAAACTTGTACATGCAACCTGCAAAGGAGAGGTTTCCGCAAGTGAACTTTACGACTATCAAAATGCAGTATGGATGAATAACGTGACATATGGCTACAATTGTATATTTGATATGTCAGGCGCAGACCTCTCACAGTTAAACTTTTCAGACCTTATCCCGTTTGCCACAAACGCGGTTAATATTGACAACGGCCTTTCTGAAGCAAAGCTAGCGGTAGTAATATTTGAAGAATTTCAGGAAATGTTGACGAAATTCTATCATGCTCTTATGGAATTAACGTCAGGAGAAAATCAAAGAAATTTAAAAATATTTTATTCGGGTAAAGAAGCTATCAATTGGGTCTCTAACTAAAATGTGTAGCTAAGGTATTATTATCAATGTATTGACCCATAGTGAATGATTTGTTGTAATTATAAAAAATAATTTATATACCTATAAGAAACAAAAATAATTAAGAAAATGTCGGGGGACGTTATGGGGAAAACACTAGATTCAGTAGATACTGAGGCTGGGGAGGATTCCGTTGATCTAAAGGATATAGACAACTCGATAAACTGGCATGAGTTCATCGAGTTAGTTCCTTATGCGGTAAGTATAATTGATGCGAATGAAGGTAAAGTATTGGAAGCTAACAAAGCGGTTAGTCGTGTTTTTGGCTATGATGCAGATTATTTTACTGGGCAAAACATTTTTACTAGCGGCTTTTTTGAAGATTCCTTAATTCAACTAAAACTTTCTGAAATATTGCAAGATCGGATGATGAAATCTGACTGGATCATTCCATACCACTGGCAATCACAGCAGCCTCGTATAGGTAGTTTTACGTTTCGAAGAGTCAATTATCAAAATAAATCATGTTATCTCTTATTTTGTAATGATATTACCCGGCTAAAGCGAAAAGAAGAGGCGTTAGAG
>Ga0316207_10003359_pt1 | contig 14956 bp, 15 predicted proteins | sample 6weekpyrite_MG_FD_204943 | JGI IMG/M metagenome (GOLD analysis project Ga0316207, IMG submission 204943) | Microbial mat bacterial communities from mineral coupon in-situ incubated in ocean water Damariscotta River, Maine, United States -... | ecosystem: Environmental > Aquatic > Marine >... | reverse complement strand
TTCTTACCAGGAAATTTTTAAGGTTAGTAAGCACAATTAAAGATTATGGGACGGGGATTTCTTCTATGATTTTTTGTATTAATGCATTCGCAGTGAGATTATTTGATTTTGCTGCGAAACTTGGAATAATTCGATGCCGTAGAATATCCGGCGCAACTTCAATAATATCATCGGGTAACAGGTAATCCCGTCCATTAAGATAAGCAAATGCACTGGATGCCCGTAACAACGAGATGGAAGCGCGAGGTGAAGCAGGGGAGTCGATATAATCCTTCCAGTCACTGTTGATTTTTGAAATATCCCGGGTGGCAGTAACAAGATCAACAACGTATTTTTCAAGGGATTTTTCAATATGTATTTCGGCTACCTGTCGACGTGCTGTTAGAATCATTTCAGGTTGTAATGGACTCGAACTTAGCAAATTATCATCACCAAAATGTGTTTGTCTGTCTCGTTGTAAAATTAACAGTTCATTTTCATTCGATGGATAATCGATAACAACATGCAATAAAAATCGATCTAGCTGTGCCTCGGGTAACGGATAGGTTCCCATTTGCTCAAGCGGATTTTGTGTCGCCATAACAAAAAACAAATCCGGTAAGGGATGTGTTGTACTACCAACCGATACCTGGTGTTCCCCCATGGCTTCCAATAAAGCCGACTGCACTTTAGGTGGTGCTCGATTAATTTCATCGGCCAGAATTATTTCATTAAATAATGGTCCTTGAGAAAATTGAAACTTGTTCGAGTTAGGATCAAAAATATCACTGCCGGTAATATCAGAAGGCATTAGGTCAGGAGTAAATTGTATTCGTTGAAAATGAGCATGCACACCGCTGGCCAGTGCTTTGACCGCAGTCGTCTTTGCCAAACCCGGCGGCCCTTCAAGCAACAAATGTCCACCCGTTAACAAACCAATTATTAATCTGTCGATTAATGCAGATTGCCCAATGATGACTGTCTGAAGTTCATCGCGTAGTGTTGCTAAAGCTGCCTGTGTGTCCTGCATATTTGACTGACTCATTGTTTATAATTATATAACTAGCTTTTAAAGCTTTGTATCAGCACGAAACAGAAGCCACAAGAAAGTCATCTTAATCGAAAAAATATTGATATTCGAAACAGTTTAATCTTAACATTTATTCGGCCAAAAATTGAATAAAGTTAAAAACTTCTAATAAATAATGATTTAAATTAACGCCTTAAGCAAGAATATTTTATCAAAGTATTCTGATAGATAGTATTGAAATTGCAGTTTGCAGAAAAATATCCGATTATTTGATTGTAGGACAGCATTCTGCATAACTTTCGATGCCATTACGGTTTTCATACCAGCCACTACTGTTGTTTACTATTTTCACAATTAATAGCATTATTGGTACTTCGACTAATACGCCGACAACCGTTGCTAGTGCGGCACCGGACTCAAAGCCAAACATGGCAATTGCAGTCGCTACCGCTAATTCAAAGAAATTACTGGCTCCAATTAAAGCCGAAGGTCCCGCGATACAATGTGGCGTCCGGAAAGCACGATTAAGATAGTATGCAAGCCCGGAGTTCAAAATTACCTGTAATAGAATAGGAATAGCTAACAGCAGGATTATGGTGGGTTGCTCTATAATTTGTTTTCCCTGAAAACCAAAAAGTAAAACCAGGGTTGTCAGCAAGGCGAAAATGGATAAGGGTTGTAAAATGGATAATACCTTTTGAAGCTTAACGTCTCCCCGGGATTGACTGGTAATAAAACGGCGTAGAGCTGTTGCAATAACAAGTGGAATGACAATATAAATAATGATAGATAAGAATAAAGTATCCCACGGAACACTAATTGCAGATATACCCAGCAAGATACCAACAATAGGTGCAAAGGCAAATATCATAATCACATCATTTAAGGCTACTTGAGTAAGAGTATAGTGAGGTTCTCCACGCGTTAATTGGCTCCACACAAAAACCATTGCGGTACAGGGTGCAGCAGCAAGAATAATAAGTCCGGCAATATAACTTTCTATCTGGTTTTCTGGTAACCATGATTTAAACAGGTAACCTATAGTAAACCAGGCCAACAAAGCCATAGAGAAAGGTTTAATACCCCAGTTTATAAAGACCGTCACCCCTATACCGCGCCAGTGTTTACCAACATCCTTTAAGGCTGATAACTCGATACGCATTAACATAGGAATAATCATTACCCAGACAAGAATAGCGACAGGTAAATTAATTTTTGCTATTTCAAGCGAACCTAAAAATTGAAAACTATCAGTATAGAAATGGCCAAGCGTAATCCCGGCTAAAATACATAAAAAGACCCAGACAGTCAGATACCGTTCAAATAAATTCATTATTAATAGACCCTGCTAATTTTAATGATCAGCTTGTAAGCTGTTTAAAAGTGCTTTTACCCTGTTATAAATATCATCCCGACTTGCTCTGAAAGTATTCATAATTTCTTCTTCCGTACCTGTGGCCTTGGCGGGGTCACTTAAGGGCCAGTGTTCTTTTTTTATTTTGGCAGGAAGGGCGGGGCAATGTTCATCTGCATGACCACATACCGTTACTATATAATCCGTATTTTGCAACATTGTATCGGTTAGTTTAGTAGACTCCTGCTCTGAAATATCAATACCTTTTTCCTGCATAACAGCAATCGCACGGGGATTTTTACCATGTGACTCGATACCGGCTGACATAATCATAAACTGATTATTAGACAGATGCTTAGCCCAGCCTTCAGCCATTTGCGAACGACAGGAATTTCCTGTACATAAAAATAAAATATTCACTATAGCGGCCTTTTAACAACAGGATGATTGTGAGCTTATGTTCTCAGGAGCACAGCATGAGGAGCCATTGTCTTCGTTGGTGTCAAGCTTAAACACTGCCGCCGAACTTAAAGTATGAAAGGTTTCCCAGGGAATACCTTGAGGATCGAAGGTCCAGTATTTTTCAGACTCTGCATAACAACATGTTGACGACTCCTGAGCCACACCAGAAATACCAGCAGCAGTTAAACGTTCTTCGAGTTCAGTTAATTCTTCAGTTGATTCTGTTTGTATACCAACATGATCAACCCCTTTAACTTCACTTCGATTTGATATCGCAAAATTTACTTTGGGATCGTCAAGTTGCCACTTTGCATAATCATCTTCAACTTTTGTTGGCTGTGCACCAAACAATGCAGAATAAAACAGAATATTTTTTTCGACATCATCGACTGAAATGTGTAAGTGTAATCGGCTCATTTTATTTTCCTTAAAGAATCATTGAGTATGTGCTTATGCACAACAGGATGTACCAGGACGATTCGCCATTGATAATAACGATGCCTGATCCTGGCTAAACGGTGTTTTATCCGTCACTTCGTCACTGCTAATTTTCAAAATATCGAGTACCCAGGCGGGGATATCATGGTTAATCTGGTAGTAAACCCACAAACCATGCCGTTTATCAGTCACCAGCTTCGCATCGCGTAGATGTGCTAAGTGCCGGGATATTTTAGGTTGTGAAATTCCGAGTGCATGGGTTAACTCACAGACACACAATTCCCCATGGTTGTGTAATAAAACCAGGGCGCGTAAACGCGTTTGGTCTGCTAATAATTTGAATAATATATCTGTATTCATCATATATTAAATATACGCCAAACCATATATATGGTCAAGCATATATGAATAGATATAATAAATCTAATCTAATTTACTGTAATTATTGATTATTTTGACAGAGTTTCGACAATTGGGCAGTGGATATTGCCACTGGTATCGCAAGAATGGATTAAGCTATCGAGTGTTTGCCGTAAACTGGTTAAATCTTCAATTTGTTTTTCAATGGTCTGACGCTTTTCCTCGGCACGCTCCTTAATATCCGAACAGTGTCCATCGCCCATATCAAGCAATTCGGCTATTTCCTTTAAACTAAACCCCAGTTTTTGCGCTCGTTTAATAAAATTAATTCGTGTAATAACATCAAGATCATATTGTCGGTAGCCCGTTTCAGGCTTGGTTGGCTCTGTAATAAGATTTACTCGCTGATAGTAGCGGATGGTCTCAATATTTACATTCGCTGCCTTTGCTAATCGTCCAATGGTAAGCGTAGTCGCTGTCATATTTAAATCCCGATAGATAGTGATTAATTACCTTTCAATGGACAATAGCAACTTGAGGTTGTTCAATTAATAATGTGAATATTATTAAAATATGATGCGTTGATTCTTATTTAGACAGACATTGTTTTTTTAGTATTTCGGCAAACAGCCTGGTCGCAGGACCAATGCGATCCAGATCAGCATAGACAAGATACAGTAGGGTACTGGCGCGTTGCCCTTTATGTAAGGGTAAAACTTTAAGTTCCAGTTTTTGTATTTTTTCAGTGATACCTTTTTCGGGTAACCAGCCATAGCCTAAGCCATTACTTATAATTTTATAAGCCGAATCAGGGCTGGTCACCGTCCAACGACGGTGACTGCTAATCCAGCCTAAATCAGCTCCCTTACTGCCTGAATCCGTTAGAATAACGTGTGTTTCACGCATTAAATCCTTTGTCGTAATTTCCCTGTTTAGCTGGTGCAAGGCATGTTCTGGACTGGCAACTGCAATGAAATTAACTTTAAGTAGCTCATCAGCCAGGTAGCCTTGTGGTATAAACGGAGAAATAGCCAGATCAACATGACCTTCCAGCAGGGCATCTTCTGCACCAGACAGCACGACCTCTTCAAGTCTTATACGGGTTTGCTTACACTGAGCCTCAAACTCTTTTAAGACACGCATAATAATATCCGTTGGGAAAGAAGCTTCTATTGCTATTCTAATTTCTGCTTCCCAGCCTTTTTCAAGGAAACGTGCCTGTTGTTCTATCGCGCTGGCATCAGCAACCAGTTGTTTCGACTGGAGTAAAATAATTTGTCCCGCCTCGGTTAACACTGCTTTTCGACCTTCAATTTGAAGTAACTTTATACCGAGCTGCTCTTGTAAACGGTTAACCGCATAACTGACCGATGACTGACTGCGATGCATAGCCTTAGCTGCCTGGGCAAACCCACCGGAATCAACTACAGCGTGAAGGGCGCGCCATTGATCAAGACTCACTTTCGGTGTCAGCGCTATATTGTCCGTATATTGGTTAGTATCAGAATTATGCATAAAACCACAATATATCGAATAATTAGATATGTAAAGCCGATATTATGGGCTTTTATATCTAATTATTTAGTTCATACTATCGCTAACAACACAAAGCAGGAGAGAACAATGAAAAATAGTAACGAATTGATAGGACGAATACTTTTGGGAAGCATTTTCCTAATGGCCGGTATCAGTAAAATTTCAGGCTACGAAGGGACCGCTGGCTATATGGACAGCATGGGTGTACCGGGCGGCTTATTACCGTTAGTCATTTTACTGGAAATTGTTGCTGGTCTGATGGTTATCGTGGGATATAAAACTCAATGGGCAGCGTATGCTTTAGCCGGCTTTACCCTGATAGCCGCCTTTATTTTCCATTTTAACTTTGCCGACCAGATACAATCCATTTTATTTATGAAAAATATGGCAATAAGTGGTGGCTTGATCATTCTGGCTGTGTCAACAGCAGGTAAATTTAGTGTAGATTCAAAATTTGTAAAACAATAATTAATTACCACCGCCTGTTCGTATATAGGCGGTGATTTAAACGAGGATGTTTTAATGGGTATGTTAATTCAGGGTGAGCTAGTCGATAACTGGCTTGATAAAGAAATTGATGAAGGTGACTTTAAAAGAATGGAGTCTACCTTTCGTAACTGGATAACCGTTGATGGTGCAGCCGGGCCAAGTGGAAACGCAGGCTTTAAAGCTGAAGCCGATCGTTATCATCTCTATGTTTCTGATGCATGCCCATGGGCTCATCGCACTGTTATATTCAGAAAGCTAAAAAAACTGGAATCTATTATTGGTATATCTTATGTTGAAGCGGAAATGCTGGAGCATGGCTGGACATTTTCTTCGGAAGGTAAATATACAGACGACCTATATAATTTTCGTTATGTATATGAGCTATATCAAAAAGCAGATACAAATTTTACCGGTCAGATCACGGTGCCAATTTTATGGGACAAAAAACAGAATAAAATTGTTAATAATGAATCATCCGAAATAATTCGTATGTTAAATAGTGCCTTTAACAATTTTACCGATATTAAAACAGATTATTACCCCGAAAATTTACGCAATGAAATTAACAAAATAAACAGTCCCATTTATGACAATATTAATAATGGTGTTTATCGAAGTGGTTTTGCCACCACACAACAATCTTATTCAAAAGCCGTTAAACGATTATTTACTGAACTGGATAATGTTGAACATATCCTGAGTCAACAACGTTACTTAACCGGCAACACAATCACTGAAGCAGATTGGCGGTTATTTACAACACTGGTTCGATTTGATGCGGTATATGTCGGTCACTTTAAATGTAATTTAAAGCGTATCGTTGATTACCCTAACATCCATAATTTTTTATTAGAGCTGTATCAAATTCCGGGTATTGCAGAAACTATCGATATTGATTATATAAAACGACACTATTATTTTAGTCATACCAGTGTTAATCCCACGCAAATTATACCCGAAGGACCTGAGCAGGATTTTACACTGAAACATAACCGGGCTGATAAATTTGGAGACTATTAGTGGTTATGCAAGTACAGAATGTAACGGTTGTGCCTGAAGGAGATGGCGTTAATGTTAAACGACTGTTTCCATTACCTGGTTTTATGAATTTTGACCCTTTTGTATTGTGGGATCACTTTGATATTGGTCCTGGCAGAGGTTTCCCAGACCATCCTCATCGTGGCTTTGAAGCAATTACCTATATGTTTGCTGGTGGTATGAACCATAAAGACAATATGGGAAATGAATCTTTTGTAACACCCGGCGGCGCGCAACGATTTACGGCAGGGAGTGGTTTAATTCATTCTGAAATACCAGCAAAAGAAGGAAACAGCAGTGGTATTCAGCTCTGGATAAATCTACCCAAACGCTTAAAGCAATTACAGCCAAGCTATCAACAGGTAAACGATACAGAATTTCCGGTACAAACCTTCAAGGGTACAACGATAAAAACCATTGTAGGTGAAGGCTCGCCATTAACGTTAAACACGGACGTTATTTACCGACACATAAAACTGGTAAAAAATGCTGAGTATCAGTTTGATGTAAGCAATAATTATCGAGGCATAATTTATCTCACAAACGGGAATATAGCCGTTAATAATAAAATCGTGGCCGCAGATCAGGCACTGTTTACTGAGCAACAGACGAACTTACTGCTAAAAGCTCATATAGACAGTGACTTTATGATTTGCTTTGGTAAACCACATAATGAACCAATACATCAGCATGGACCATTTGTAGATTAGATACAATTTCGAACGGTAGACTTAAGCAAGACTAGCGCTTCTTACGAGTAGAAATCTATGGTATATACTAAGTTGATAACAGGGAGTTCTAATATGCAAAAGCGACGTCATATTATTATTTTCAGCTTAATAGTAATACTCACTACCATCAGCCTGATCAGCTGGTTACGCAGGCCTAAACCCGTTGATGTCATTATCGCAACTGTTGAAATCGGCGATGTACAACGAACAGTGACTAACACCCGGGCTGGTACTCTTAAAGCGTGTAGACGTGCGGGTCTTTCACCACCAATTGGCGGGCAGATAGCACGGTTACCAGTTACTGAAGGGGATGTCGTTAAACAAGGGCAGGTTTTGCTTGAAATGTGGAATGATGATCTTTCTGCACAAGTTGCACTGGCAAAAAGTGAAATCCTTGCCAGCCAATCTCGTACTAAGCAAGCTTGCGTCATTGCTAAAGTTGCTGAAAATGAAGCCAAAAGGCTGACCAAGTTACTCAAGAAAGGCCTCACTTCCGATGGCAGTGCAGAGCAAGCAGTCGGCGATGCGCGGGCAAAGCAAGCCGCTTGTAATGCAGCAAAATCTTCAACAGAAGTAAGTCATGCACGTTTATCCGTTGCCGAGGCAAATCTTGAACGTACCCGGTTAAAAGCGCCGTTTGATGGTACGGTCGCGGAAGTCATTGGTGAGCTGGGAGAGTTTGTTACTCCTTCGCCTATTGGTGTAGCAACGCCGCCTGCGGTTGATATTATAGATACCTCCTGCCTGTATGTGCTTGCACCAATCGATGAAGTTGATGCGCCAGAAATCAAAAAGGGGATGACATCACGACTCTCGTTGGATGCTTTTTCAAAAAAATTCTTTAAGGGTTCGGTTCGCCGAATTTCACCTTATGTACTGGATCGGGAAAAACAGGCGCGTACAGTTGATATCGAAGTCAATATTATTCTGGAAAACGAACAGCTAAACATGCTGCCAGGATATAGCGCCGATGTTGAAATAATTATTGATTCACATTCAAAAGTTTTGCGTATACCGACAGAAGCCTTACTAGAAGGACATAAGGTTTTTGTTTATGACGCTGAAAATAAAACCATCGCTGAACAGCCTATAAAAATTGGTTTAAGCAACTGGAAATATACGGAAGTTATTAACGGGCTTGAAAAAGGACAAAGAATTGTAACATCAATAGATAGAGAAGGAGTTACTGATGAGGCTTACGTGAATATTGAAAAGAAAATATAACCAGTAATCCATTAAACTACTTCCGGAGTCGATAATAAACATAACGCATGATTAAACTGGAAAACATACAAAGAAACTTCCAGGTGGGTGAACAGGTTGTTCATGCTTTGGATAATATCAGCTTATCCATTCAAGATGGAGAGTATGTTTCTATAATGGGGCCATCCGGCTCTGGAAAATCGACCTTGCTAAATTTGCTGGGTTTACTGGATCAACCAAGTTCCGGAACCTACTACTTAAATAATATTAATGTTACTAACTTAACCGAAAATCAGCAGGCGATAACACGTAATAAAAGCATTGGATTTGTATTTCAAACCTTTCACTTAGTACCACGACTAACAGCAGCTGAAAATATTGAGCTTCCGCTTGTACTAGCCGGTATTGCAGAATCTGACAGAAAAAAACGCGTTCATCAATCTTTACAGGAAATGAATCTTCTCGATCGGTCTGATCATAAACCACAACAATTATCAGGCGGACAGAGGCAGCGTGTCGCTATAGCCCGAGCAACTATTACCAAACCTTCTATATTACTTGCTGATGAGCCCACCGGGAATCTTGATCAGAAATCAGGTTTAAATGTTGTTCACATTCTTGAGCAACTCAATGAACAAGGTATTACTCTGATTGTAGTCACCCATGATGAAAAACTGGGTGCTCGATCCAAGCGTTCTATTCGAATGCTGGATGGAGGAATAGAATACGATAAAATGGAAGATCCTCATGCTGTTGATGCGTGATGCCTTTTATTTTTCCTTCAGTGCATTAAGCGCAAATAAACTACGTACGTTCCTAATGCTGTTAGCCATGAGTATAGGTGTTGGCTCGGTTGTAATCCTAACAGCTCTCGGTGAAGGTGCACGAAATTATGTAACTGCTGAATTTTCAGCTCTGGGTACAAATCTTGTCATTGTCATTCCCGGCAGAAGTGAAACAAGCGGTGGGAACCCTTCAACAATGATAGGCGTTACCGAACGAGACTTAACAATAAACGATGCTTTAGCTATTGCTCGACACCCAAAAGTAAAGAGAATTGCACCATTAAACATAGGTGCGGCTGAAGTTGCCTGGCAAGGACGTAAACGAGAAGTAAGTATTTGGGGCTCAAGCCACAACCTGTCTAAAATAAGACAATGGAAAGTTGCTCAAGGCAAGTTTTTACCTAAAGCCGATTTAAATCGAGCAAATTCTATTTGTGTTATTGGCAAAAATATTCGAAAGGAGATTTTTGGCGCTCATTCAGCATTAGGACAATGGGTACGTATTGGTGATCGTCGTTATCGCGTTATCGGCATACTGGGTTCAGAAGGTCATTCTCTCGGGTTAGATGTCAGTGATACCGTAATTATTCCGGTTTCTTCTGCTCAGGCATTATTTAATGTGCCATCATTATTTCGTATTTTTGTTGAAGTAACCAATCGGGAATCTATTCCTGCCGTTATGGACTTTATTCGTGATACTATCAAGCGCCGTCACCAGGGCGTTGAAGATGTCACTGTGATAACCCAGGATGCTGTTCTTGCTACCTTCGATAAAATACTGAGCGCTTTAACCTACTCAGTGGGTGGAATTGCTGCTATCAGTCTTGCGGTAGCTGGGATACTGATTATGAATGTTATGCTGGTAACCGTTTCCCAACGAACCAGTGAAATCGGTCTTTTAAAATCACTTGGGGCATCTTCGAAAACAATTTTATCTCTTATTCTTTTAGAGGCAATAATATTATCGGCTTTAGGCGCGCTGATTGGTTATGCCATTGGCATGTTGGGTAGTGGACTAATACGTTATGCATTTCCGACTTTACCTGCATTTGCTCCGGCCTGGGCTATCATTGCTTCGTTATTCGTTGCCCTGATAACAGGTATTATTTTTAGTTTGTTACCCGCTCGTAAAGCGTCCAAACTGGATCCTGTCGATGCACTCATGCGTTAACGATTATGCAAATAAAAGATTTCACTAAACTTACAAGTTCTTCGTTACTGGCACATAAGTTACGCAGCTTTCTAACGATGCTTGGGATAACGGTCGGTATTACGGCTGTGGTGTTATTAACATCCATTGGAGAGGGCTTGTATAAATTTGTTCTGTCTGAATTTACTCAGTTTGGAACTAATCTTGTTGGTATAAACCCGGGCAAAGTTACAACAATGGGTATGAGCATGGGGGTATTCGGTAGTGTACGTCCATTAACGATAGAAGATGCCGAAGCCTTTAAAACGCTTTCCTTTGTAGAGTCCGTTGTGCCGTTAGTGCAAGGTAATGCCGAGGTTGAGGGTAATGAACGAACCCGACGAACGACTATTTATGGTGTTGGATCTGATTTCCCTAAAACGTTTAGTATGCATGTTAGCTCAGGGCGATTCCTGCCTAAAGATGATCCGATAGCTCCCAGAGCCTTTGTGGTGCTCGGTTATAAAGTAAAACAGGAATTATTTGGTAATCAAAACCCATTGGGCCAGCGTATACGCATTGGTGGCGACCGTTATCGAATTATTGGAATAATGGAGCCAAAAGGTCAGGTATTGGGTTTCGATTTAGATGACACAGTTTACATTCCCGCAGCAAGAGGTCTGGAATTATTTAACCGTGATAGCTTGATGGAAATTGATATTCTGTATCGACCAGGTGAAAAAGTTGAACATGTCGTTGCCAGTATAAAACGAACATTAAAAGCACGACACGGGCGGGAAGATTTTACTATTACGACTCAGGAACAAATGTTAGACGTATTAGGTTCTATTCTAAATATCCTGACGTTTGCGGTGGGTGCAATCGGTAGTATTTCATTACTGGTTGGAGGCATTGGTATTATTACGATTATGACTATTAGTGTGAATGAAAGAACAGCCGAAATAGGCTTGCTACGAGCAATAGGAGCCCGACAATCACAAATTCTATCGTTATTTTTGGGGGAGGCCGTGGTGTTATCAGCAATGGGTGGTGCGGTTGGCCTGACTTTCGGTATCGGGCTTGCTCAACTACTTCATGCGGCCTTACCAGCGTTACCCGTTCATACACCCTGGACATTTGTCGTTTTGTCTGAAGGATTGGCAATATTAATCGGGATAAGTGCCGGGGTCGTGCCTGCTCAACGGGCTGCCCGGCTTAACCCGGTTGATGCCTTACGTGCAGAATAATATTACCGATTAGTTTGTACTATACTGTAGGCCCGCAAATTCAGAGCGTGCTGCATCACATGATTCGAGTAATTTAAGATATTTTTTAGCTTCCTGCTCGAACCTGAACGGACCATCATAGCCTGTACGTGTTTCTATATACCATTGCTCCTGTATTTTAATGATTCTGTCTTTATGACTAGCCATCTTTAACTCCCCCTACACCTATACAAATCAGTCTTCAATGTAAATGACTATAACGGCTGAAATACTGATCTAAGTCAATTGTGTTGTCTAAATTCCATAAACTTAATGACCGTTAGCAAATTCTAAAAATTTGAGCGGATATAACCTTAACCCCGGATTATAACCATGAATAGCTAAACAAAGACTTAATAGAACGGAATGATAGTTGAGTGTGAGGTTAATTCGACAGAAGAGGGCAGCGTATGCTGCCCCTGGCAAAGATTATAAAGTCAGTTTTTTACGCGGTTTGTCGTCACCGAATTTCTTTTTCGGCTTAGATTTCCTGTTTTTATTGTCTTTAGATTTAGGATGATTATCTGAATCTTTGACTTTCTTGTTTTTAGGTTTATTGTGTCCAGGCTTTTTATCTTTCGATTTACCTCTGGATTTATTTTCTCTTTTATTTCCATCTAATACAGATATTTGTAATTGCTGACCGGCAACCCGTACTTTTTTAAGATCATTAAAAATTTCCATTGGCATATCGCTGGGTAAATCAACCAGACTATAATCATCACTAATATTTATCCTGCCGATATATTTGCTGTCTATACCTGCTTCATTCGCAATAGCTCCGACTATGTTTCCAGGTTTGACCTGATGGTCATGTCCGACTTCGATTCGAAATCGAGTCATTCCATCTTCAGGTCTTGATGACTCTGAACGTGAGGAACGATCACGTCGGTTAGAATCTTTACGACCTCTATCGCGTCTGGGGCGATCGTCTTTATCCCAGTTTTCTTTTGATTTTCGTTGTGGCTTATTTTGCAATAAAAATGGTGTGTCACCTTGTAACAATTTAGCGAGTGCAGTGGCAATTTCTTCAGCCGGCACATTATGTTCATGCTGATATTGCTCAATTAAATTGGCATAAAACTCTAAACCTTCGTCTGCCAGGGTATCGGTAATGCGTTGCTTAAAGCGTGCGATACGATTGTCATTAATTAACTCGGTAGAAGGTAACTCCATTATTTCGATGGATTTTTTGGTTGCCCGTTCGATAGCTTTTAGCATTCCTTTTTCGCGTGGTGCAACAAATAATATCGCATCACCACTGCGGCCAGCCCGTCCGGTTCGGCCAATACGGTGTACATAGGCTTCTGTATCATAAGGAATATCGTAGTTTACAACGTGGCTTATCCTTTTTACGTCAAGACCTCGAGCAGCCACATCTGTAGCAACCAGAATATCAAGCTTGCCATCTTTTAAATGTTGAATTGTTCTTTCACGTTGATTCTGTTGTATATCACCGTTTATCGCACCGGTAGCATAACCACGTGCTTCCAGTTTTTCAGTGAGTTCAACCGTGGCTGTTTTTGTGCGAACAAAAATAATCATCGCATCGAAATCTTCTGCTTCTAAAATGCGAGTCAGTGCATCAAGCTTGTGAACGCCACTGACCGGCCAAAAGCGTTGGCGTATGGTGTCAGCCGTTGTCGTTTTTACTTTAATAGTTACTTGTTCAGGATTATTTAAGTATTTAGTAGCAATGCGTCGGATCTGCGAAGGCATGGTTGCAGAGAAGAGCGCTATCTGTCTTGACGCAGGGGTTTGTTCTAATACCCATTCGACATCGTCGATAAAACCCATACGCAACATTTCATCGGCTTCGTCTAATACCAGGGCTTGCAGATTATCGAGGACAAGCGTTCTTTTTCTGATATGGTCCATTACACGGCCCGGCGTTCCGACCACGACATGAACACCACGTTTTAATGCACGGATCTGTCCACTATAGTCAGCACCACCATACACAGGTAAAACATGAAAATTTTTCATTTTGGAGGCATACTTTTGAAAAGCTTCCGCAACCTGAATGGCAAGCTCACGAGTTGGAGCAAGTACCAACAACTGAGGATCTTTTTGTGTAATATCAATTCTTGATAGCAGCGGTAAGGCAAAGGCAGCGGTTTTACCCGTACCAGTTTGTGCCTGTCCAATAATATCTTTACCTTCGAGTAGCAAAGGAATAGTTGCTGCCTGGATAGGAGAAGGGGATTCATAACCGACCTGCTCTAAAGCAGATAAGATCGGTTTAATAAGCGCTAGTTGACTAAACGCGGTAATAGTCTCAGTAGTCATTTAAATACCTGAAAGTTAAGTAGAAAAGGGCGTAATACGGACGCTGGCCAGCCCAGATAGGCACGTTTCTGACTCATCAATTCAGACTAAATGCCCTGGTGGAATGCTAATTATACAACTTTATTACAGAAAAGCCTAAGAATTATGCACACAAGTTGCATGGAAGACTATTTACTCTTTTTGTTGTTATACATTGCATTATCAGCCTGCTTGATAAGTTGCTCGCTGGAAACACTATCATCCGGATAGAAACTAACGCCAATACTCGCACTAATTGAAAATCCTTGTTGTATTTCAGTGATGAAAATTGTTTTCTCAATTTCGTGCAGTAACTTAATAATAAAGGTGTGGGCATGAACTTTATCTTTTAAAGCGGACAGGATTATCACGAACTCATCACCACCAAAACGTGAAGCAATATCCGAGTCGCGTGTTAATGCCTTAATTCGTTTGGCAATTTCTATTAATATTACATCTCCAACATCATGTCCATACTCGTCGTTAATCGGTTTAAAACCATCAAGATCAATAAATAAAACAGCGACAATATGACTTGTTCGTTTTGCATACGACAAGATTAATTCAAATTTTGAAAATAACATCAACCTGTTGGCCAGGCCGGTCAGTTTGTCATAGTTTGCCAATACTTCCAGTTCTTTATTTGCAGCCTCCAGTTCGGCCGTGCGACTTGCAACAATATTTTCAAGATTTTTATTCATTATCTCAAGCCTGGATTCAGAGTTGTGTATCGACCGTAACATTTTGTGTGAACGCTGATAAATCATGGCAGCGAAAATAATGCCCAGTAGAAATGCAACTAACATCAACACAATCATTATATGTAACGTGTTAGATAATTGATAATGGA
>Ga0316207_10003358_pt1 | contig 14959 bp, 13 predicted proteins | sample 6weekpyrite_MG_FD_204943 | JGI IMG/M metagenome (GOLD analysis project Ga0316207, IMG submission 204943) | Microbial mat bacterial communities from mineral coupon in-situ incubated in ocean water Damariscotta River, Maine, United States -... | ecosystem: Environmental > Aquatic > Marine >... | reverse complement strand
TCAACACTATCTTTCGTACAAATTTGATCAATCCAACCACGGTCTACATTGCGATACATGCTATTTCTAACATTAACAATTTCCGGAAGATGTAAAAACTCCGGCCCACCCAATATAGATGGATGTGAATCGAGCATATTCTGAATCAATGTTGTACCAGAACGAGCCGATCCGCCAACAAAAATTAAATTACCTCCTAATTGTATATCCTTTTCCAAAATATGCACTCCGCGTTAATGCAGAAATATTATTTCTACTGTGATTCCAACCGCTTAATAAAGCTAATTTATTATAGAGACTGCCAAATAATTCTTATTTATCCCAACCAAAGTCGGTTCCAAGGCAATTGTACAAACGTTGATTATATGGCTCAAAATATTCAAATAGTTGCTCTCTAGTTTCCGGTTTCATAGCAACCTGTTTCCCTTCATTAAATTTCTTATAAGAGGAAATGGTATACTCTGGTAGTTCTAAAAATTTCAGGACAGTGTTAAAACTATCTTCTGGATCCGCAAAGAAATCTTCGCTTTTAATTATCAAAATTTGATCTTTAGAGAACAAGTCAATCCAACGTTCAATTTGTTCAATATACACTCCTCGCTTTAAATAAGAATAAATTTTATAGTTAACGCTATTGTAATTAGCATCATCGTTCATCTTATCTAATTCACCCAATAATCTATCTGACTCAGAAGCAATAGCCTCTTCAAAAGTTAAATCCTCTGCACCGAGTTTGACGTGGTAGCGATAATGAGAAAATGCTCTGTCCACTGGATTTCTAAGCATCATAATAATTTTAGCATTTGAAAATCGGGAATAAATTCGACCTACTGCGTGAGGATGAAACATATAATATGGTGTCGCTTCACCACAAAGCACTCTATGACGACGACTTAAAACATATTGAAATTTCTTAAATAGCGATGGAAATTGATTTGAATACCAAGAATATCCTTTACTATATTTATCTGAGAAAAAGTGCAACTCCTTCTCTTTAGCAGGCAATACACAGGGATGCTTAACCAGATAATTATAAAGTGATGTTGTCCCGCACTTCTGGGCACCCACAATAAAAAAATCAGGCTTTGAATGCAACAGAGATTTCATTTTCCCTTGAATACCACTCACAATTTTCTAAAAAACATTTTTTGTACAATTTCAATTACTAGTGGGAATTTCACCAGGAGATTCCATAAAAACAAACAATTATTGCATGTGATGCTTATTTTACACACTAGACATTCCGTTCTAAGGCGACTATATTTGATATTCCACCCTTAAAGACATAAATCCTATTTTAATGATTTTAGCTTGCCGGTTTTATTTGCCAGTCAAGTACGGGTGTTATTATCCCTTTACGATTAACAGGCACCATGGGACAACCTTGACTAGAGACATCAAACGTCAAAACGTTTTCAAACTGATCCAATCGTTGAACGCCACCTTTGGCCCCAATTGTTATATTATATCGACCCGGTCTTAAAAATCCGCCAATACGAGTATTTGATTCATATTCCCCAGCATCTCTTAAATGACCATGGCTGACAGGGCTATCCGTATCCATTGAGGTAAATATTAAATTACCGCTCATATCTGACACCCTATAAAAAATCTTAACATTTCGGCTTGGTTTAGTAATTTCGTATCGAATTTGCAACTCAAGTGGCGAATCAAAGTTTGCTATGGAACCAAGCTTCACATCATTAGGATTATTTAATTTTGCCCCTAACATTTTCACTTCGCAAGCCACAATAAGCTCTTTCCCTTCTTCGGGTACCCATGTGGAATGACCCGCAGTCCCTGCACTTAAATACGCTGTAACGATTTCGTCAACTGAACCTTCTTGTTTTAAATGTCCCTTTTCTAGCCATAACGCTCGCTCACAAAGTTGGGTGATTGCTGCCATGTTATGACTAACAAATAATACTGTCCGCCCACTTTGTGCTACATTCTCCATTTTGTTTAAACATTTATGTTGAAAGTTGGCATCACCAACAGCCAACACCTCGTCTACAATTAATATCTCTGGTTCAAGATGTGCTGCAACTGCGAAAGCTAAACGCACCCTCATTCCACTAGAATATCGTTTTACAGGTGTATCTAAAAATTCGTCAATCCCAGAAAAATCAACAATTTCATCAAATTTCCGATCAACTTCTGTTTTTCGCATTCCGAGGATTGTGCCATTTAAATATATGTTTTCGCGACCTGTTAACTCGGGATGAAAACCTGTACCAACTTCTAAAAGACTTGATACGCGACCCTTTATTGTTGTTTTGCCAGTTGTTGGCGGCGTGATTTTTGATAAAATTTTCAGTAAAGTAGATTTACCCGCACCATTACCCCCAATTATGCCAATTCTCTCACCAGCTTTAACCTCAAAAGAAACATCATTTAATGCCTGAAGTACATTTGCTGAATCCGTATCAGCTTCATCAAAATTATAAAGTGAACGGTACTTACGGTAGTTTTTTATCGGACTACGTATAGTATCAGCTATCGACGCAACGATAGAATCTTGCTTTTCTTCTTTTGCGCCCAGACGATAACATTTGCCTAGATTTTCAACTTTTATTGCAATATCTTTCATATACCTCTACCTGAACATATAGTTTCTTTACCGGAAACGATAAGACTAGATAACATCCACAAAAACTTTTTCCATGCGTTTAAAATACAAAGCACCCAATACTAATCCTATAACACAAGTAAACATTCCGGGCACAATATACAACCAAGGTATTTCAGTTCCGAGTAAACACGCTCGAAATCCTTCAATGACCCCAACAATTGGATTTAAAGAATAGAAAAAACGATAAACATCTGGGATTTGTTGTGCAGAATACAAAATTGGCGCAGAGTAAATAAGTAACTTTACAATAAAACCTAATGCAAATTTAACATCACGATATCGAATCGCCATAGATGATAAAAACAAACCAATTGCAGCTGGAACAGCCATCATCATCAACACAAAAAGTGGCAAATAAATCAAATTCCACGTGGGAGACACATCATAAAAAACAAGCACAGCTATCACAATAACGATAGATATGAAGAAATCAACCAATTTAGACAAAATAGGAATAATAGGGAAAATTAGCCTTGGAAGATAAATTTTGCCCAACAAAGCTTTTTGCGCGACTAGACTATTACTGGACGCATCCATTGCACTAGACATATATGTCCAAGGAATTATAGCCAATGTTGAAAAAAGAAAATAAGGAATTCCATCGGTAGGAACTTTTGCTAACTTCCCAAATATTAAAGTGAATACAATAATCTGTATTAATGGCGATATGATTGCCCACGAAAAACCCATAATTGTCTGTGCGTACAGAACTTTAATATCCCGCCATACAAGAAAATAAAATAAATCCCGATACTCTTTGATTTCTCTGAAATCAAGAGACTGCCAACCTGAGATCGGCTTAATTACGGTTACTTGTGTATTATTTTGTTCCATAATTACTTACCTAAAAGAAAGACTTCCTATATCGCGCGTTACAAAATATTGTGAACGGGCTGCCCACAACAGTAAGAGTGTAAAATCCATTTATCATCCTTATTCTCATTAACTTATTTATGTAATAAAAATTTTTCGATTGTTGAAAGGGATTCAGTATCAGGAGCATTAATTTCAGAATCTTGCTCTTGGGAATTAACAAGAGAAATGCCATTATTTCCACCGACCGGGCTAAAATTATCCTTTTTATCATCTAGTACATGGTTAATTACTTCTACATCAATTTGATCTTTAAAATCGGCAAACGCATAAACTAGCGCCATTCCACATAAAATATTAATTAAACGAGGAATTCCGTTTGTGCCTCGCCATATCAAAGCATAGGTGTCTGGAGAAAATAGGTCGTCATCTCCACCCGCAATACGTACACGATGCTGAATATAATGTTTTGTCTCGTCAGGATCTAATGGCCGCAAAAAATATTCAACTTCAATTCGCTGCGCGAACTGCTCCAATTCGGGGCGTTGAAGCATATCGCTCAATCCTGACTGTCCAACTAAAATAAGCTGAAGAACCTGGTGTTGTCCAACATTTATATTTGATAACATGCGTAACTGTTCTAGTGTGTCCACATCCAGATTTTGCGCCTCGTCAATAATCAACACTGTATTGCGACTCGCTGAATAATTTTTAATAACGAAGTCTGTAAATGCCTCGAACAAACTCACTTTATCTTTTGATTCATATTCCAGTTCAAACGCATATAACACCCATTGTAATAACTCTTCGAATGAAGAAAAATTAACATTGGAAACCAAACCAACAGAAACATCTTGATCAAATTTACGAATCAACTCTCGAATTAACGTTGTCTTTCCTGAGCCTATCTCTCCAGTGATTACCGTAAAAGAAACGCGATTCAATATGCTATATTGAAGACGGGATAATGCTTTTTTGTGTTTATCGCTTAAATATAAAAACGACGGATCCGGCGGCACCGAAAATGGTTTTTCATTTAATCCGTAAAACGCTTCATACATTCTAAAATACCTTTCACAAACAAAAAGCTTAGCTGCCCAACAAAATTGACAATCTTGCAAAGGTTGTGGAATTCACAGCCTAATAAATTGTAAATTTTCTATTTATAATACTCATACTGTGCTTCAGGTACAGTACCTTTATTCAGCACAACACCAAGAATGTTGACATCCTGCAACAATTCCATTGAACGAGCTAGCTCATTAGACTGTGTTTTTCCATCTTCAACCACCAACAACAAAGCGTCAAGATGTTGAGATAACGCAACAACATCATCACCAACTAAAACTGGCGGCAAATCAAATATCACAATTCTCTCAGGATAGCGTTCCTTAGCTGTGTTAACAAAGTCCTTCATTCTCGGAGACGATAATAACTCAGAAGATCCTGACTCCACACGTTTAGTAGGAGCAATAATTAAATGCTCAATTTGAGGATTAACTAACACATCTTCAATCGCTCTATTTGATGCCAAATAATCATTTAATCCAATCTCAACATTAAAACCCAAAGAACGCGAAATACCGGGGCGACGCAAGTCAGCATCCACCAATAGCGTTGAGTAATTGTGATCAAGTGCAATACTAATTGCTAGATTTATCGCTGTTACCGTCTTACCTACCGATGGATCTGGACTAGTTATACCAATGGTTTTCCAACCATTCTTGCTCATAGATTTCAATACACGCGTACGAAGCAAACCATATGTATCTACAATTGGCCCATCATCACCTTGAGCAAAAATTCGTTTTTCACTCAATAAATCTGCTGATAAAGTAACTTTACGTGTACTTGTATACTCTCTAGGCGCACTAGTATCTACTTGAGGCTTAGGGTGAACCTTAGCAACATTTTTTCTAGCCTGCTCAAGTGCTTTCCCAATTCGATCCATTAAGTAATCCTTAACTTATTAAATAAGCATTCCATTTAATTTAGATTTAACAAACATAATTTTCGGCACCCAACTAACAAGCTTTACATACCATATTAGTCGCTATACTAGCTAAAAAACCTTAGGTCATCCTTGTGTAAAACACATCAATCATCAGTGAAGAGATTATTTAGATTTAATCTAACACAAAATTACAAAATCCCAGCATAATAGGCACCATAAGTAACAATCGATAACATTACAAAACCTACTCCAATCCACTTTAATCGCTTATTCTTTTGCTTATTGATATCCGATGTATTCTTTATGTAAGGAATAATTATCATTGGACGCGAGCCATATACCTCAACAACACCTTTTATACCTCGAATACTCATATCCCTAGCTTCCGTGATAATAAGAAAAACAACACCTCCACCAATAGCCAAAAAAATCGCTAACAAGGCGATTCCTAATCGATTTGGTTTATCAGGACTTGTTGGCAAATAAGCTCGACCCTCAAGTACAAACCGCTCTCCTTTTTCCCCAGATTCCAACTGCTCAGCTAACCTTGCCTCCAATTGTTTGTTTTTTAGTTCTGAATACTTCTTCTTTGCGTTCCCATAATCTCTGGTTAGGGCCTGATAATCACGCTCCACAATTGGTGTTTGGAAAAGGCGTCTCTCATATTCCTTCAATTTATCTTGATGACTAATCAATTTCGCTTCTTCAGATTTTAAATTTGAAACCGCAGCATCCATTTGTGTTTTAAGCGATACATATCTTGGATTATCTGCAGGTATATCTGAAAAAGAAGAATCATGAGAATCACTCAAATTAATGTTTCGGATTTCACTTTCAACGGATAATATAGATTTATCCAATTGCAAAACATCTGGATGATCGACGCTATACTTTTGTTTTGCATCCAGCAGTTTGCTTTTCAATAAATATAATTGCGATACCAACTTGCTTATCTTTCCAGCTGCATCTGATTGGCTTCCTAAAGCTTGAATTTCTCTTCTTAGCCTAATCATGTCAGGATGATCGGGAGAATACTTGATACTATATTGTAAATATTTTGAGATTAGGGCGTTCAAACGCTCAGACGGAGACTGAATAATTTTTCCATCATCAGAGCGTACCGCTTTACGTGGATCTGTAAGTGACAATTCTGACTGTAAGAAAGTAATTTGATCTGATATTTTTTGAATTCTATCTTTTGTAGACTCAATCTGGCCTTCAGTCTTCTCATACAAACGCATATTAACTTGTAGTAACTCAGGAAGTTGCTCAGATTGCTCTTGTTTAAATTTTGCTAATGCTTTTTCAAGTGTCACAATTTCTAATCGCAAACGCTCTGCTTCTTTTTCAAAAAATTGTGAAACTTCCACTGCCTGCTCACCACGAGCCTGCTTATTTTCATCCAAAAATCTCTTTGCCAATTCTGCAGCGACTTTTTGAGCCGTTTTCGCCTTTTCTGCCTCGAATCCTACCGTGAATGCAACGGTTGCGGCCGCTCTTGAGCTTCCAGCTCTAATATCGACCATTGAAACTAAAATATTTTCTCGAATCAACTTCACCATTGAGCTTAATTCACCACTTTTTCTTAAGTCAGGGTGGAGGTCTAATGATTCGGCAATTTCAACTAAATTCTCATATGTAACAAGACGCTGCCTAATACCTTCAATACGTTCTTGAACGTAACCGGTCACTGTAGTAGCAACCAAATCCTCTGGTATCTCTTGTCTTTCAATTAGAATAGTAGCTTCTGATCGATATATTGGGGGTAAAGTAAAAGCGATAACCAGGCCTAATATAAAAATTACTACAAATGCAGTAAAAAACGGGACTTTTCGCCTATTTAGAATATCTATATAGTCCCCAAGTTCCATTCCATTTTGGCGTGTCATGATATTTCCCACATATTAATCTAACTAACCATTCTCTATCATTATCAATTATTTGGCATAAATTAACGAAACAAACACTGCATTACCATAAGCGTCATTTGCACTGTCAACTTGCTCTCGTTTTCTAAAGTTATAACCACCTTCTGTAGACCAGCGACGATTCAAATTCCACCTTAAACTACTCGTAACCGTAAGAAAATAGCTTTTGTTTGACGAAAGTCGTCCTATAGACTTACGCTCAAATCCTTTTAAATTAATCAAACCAGAAAGTCGCTCTTTAAACTGGTACTTCAAATTAAGCTTTAATTGCATTTTCTCTATTAATCCCCCAGAGCCGGTTGGCTGTGTATCCTTTACACCTTCAATGCTGACTCGTCCTCGTGTAAATTTTCGAATTAATCGCATATTTACTACAAAGGTATTTTCTTCGGAATCTGCATCATCCGACGATATAATAGATCTGCGTAAGCCAACAGCCATGCTAACAATCATCTTCTCTGTCAATAATCGCCTATAACCCACGGTAAAAGCCACGCCGTCAGCCACTGTATTTATTTCATTCATTGACCTATATCGAGATAATCCCAAAATAGTCGTTAACTTATCACGTTCACTTAAATTTCGAATAATAGAAGCTGCAATACCATTTTGATCATAATCGAACAATCCACTACTTGCTACATTATCTTTATAAGAAACATCTGTGAATAAATAAGCAATACCTAAAGTGGTCCTTTCACTAAGGTGATGAGTAAACTTAGGCTTTAGTCGAATGGTAGTTCGTCTAAGTTCCAACTGAGCCTGACCTTCATCCACATCATCAGCTACTTGTTCACTATCTTCATCCACATTTTGATCATCTTTCGATGTTCGGATTGTTGTGTCTTGTCGAAAGAAACCATCTAACTGCCATTGACTTAATTCGAAATTTTTTTGCGCGGAGAATGTTAAATGCCGATTGTCTTTTGATTGAGTGCTTAACTTGGCATGTACGCGGCCCTCGACTTTAGTTGTCGGGCTAAGCCTGCTAAATGAAACAACACCGCGTAACAGGGATTCAAACACCGGATCGTGAGCGGTGCTTTCCAATTTAAAGTTATCATCATAACGTTCTTGAAGAGTAATTCTTGGCTCAAATTTCCATATTTCTGCATGTGACAAGCTTGGAAAAAGAAAAATTCCGATAATTCCAGTGAATAAATAGTTTAAATATGCACTCCTCCAATTTAAAGGCAAGTGAAATACACGCTTAGATTTCGTTATAAAAATTTGCTCATAACACATCTTTGAACAACTACAACTCATAATTGCCCTTCACTTACATCTCAATACAATCAGACTTTGCAATGTTAAATCCTTCCATGAATACTGACCGCAAAAATTAGACCTTGGGCTTGTTATCTACGGCACGACGACTACATCATCATTTTGCAGCAGAATATTTTGCTCAAGTTTCTTTCCATCTTTGACTGCATCATAATTAAACGGGAACACTACTTCTTTACCGCCTCGACGACGTAAAATCTTAATATCTTTTTCAGAAGCATATGGGTCTAAGCCGCCAGCCAAAGTCAAAGCTTGGATAACATCCACATATCGTCCAATAATAAATTGGCCAGATTTTTTCACTTTGCCTATGACATAAATTCGCAAACCTGCCAATTTAGTCACAGCTACTGTTACCATCGCGTCTGGAATGAACTTTTGCACCTTAAGGGTAATGACTAATTGTAGTTCAGCTGGAGTCCTACCTGCAGCTCTGACATCCCCTGCAAATGGAAATGAAATACCACCATCTGGTCGCACTATAACCTCTCTTTGGAGCTCCTTCTCTTTCCACACCGAAATGTTCAATACATCTTCGGCTCCTATACGATATTCCTTAGTCGTCACATTACCAGTCGCCTCTGTTTCTGCGAATACCATACCAGAAAATAAAGCATACAATAAAATGACCAATGACCAGAACTTGAATATTGAAATCCTTAGTTTAGACCTATAAATATCAACTTCATTGATAACATTAGCTGTGCAAGCATCACCTTGTAAAAATGACATAAACATTGATTTGATCTCTATTTAATTAAAATAAGTACTGGTGGCATCACAGTAATCAATCATTTACTGTAAAGTTGAAACTTAACTTAGGGAAAATACAAATTAAAAATAAACATCTTGAGAATGCTGCATCCTTGTAACAAATATTCTTAATAAAAACAATATCATAGCACCTTATTCCTCAAATAATAATCTGTAAAACATTTAAGGTGCAAAACAACCACCTGATAAAGCACACCCGCTAGCCCAACAAAATCAAACTAATCTTGAAAATCAATAAACGTTTTTACCCACAAATCCTCTGAAGAATGTTAGAAAAAATATTTTAATATCTAAAAATAGGGACCAGTTACGGATATATTCCAGATCATACTCGATTCTCTTTTCCATTTTATCCAATGTATCCGTCTCACCACGCCAACCATTAATTTGTGCCCAGCCCGTTATGCCTGGCTTGACTTTATGACGCATCATGTAACGGTGAATTTCTCCACGATACAACTCATTATGAGCAACAGCATGTGGCCTTGGACCAACAATTGACATCTCACCTTTCAAAACATTAAGGAACTGTGGCAACTCATCTAACGAAGTGCGCCGTAAAAAACTACCAAGTCGAGTAATCCTAACGTCACATCGCTGAACTTGACGAACATTACTATCATCTTCACAAACAGTCATGCTACGGAACTTCCAGACTTCGATTTCTTGTCCATTTACCCCATAGCGACGCTGCTTAAATATGACAGGGCCAGGTGAACCCAGCTTAATAGCGATAGCAATTACAATCATGGGCACGGCAATTACCATGAGTATACAACTGGCAAGTACAATGTCTTCTAACCTTTTCACCCACCCATCTATACCATTGTATGGACTCTCAAAAATACTAACAACTGGAGTATTACCCATTGTCAACCAGCTTCCGTGCAATATATCCAATGCATCAAAATCCGGCACATAATATAACGAAATCGTAGTGTCAGACAATCGCGAAATAAGATACTGTGTGCGAGCTTCAGCTCTTAAAGGCATAGTAATATATATGGAATCAATTTCTCCATTTCTCGCTAGTTTAATCAGCTTATCTAAATCACCCTCAATTTTGACAATACCCTCAACACCGATACGATCAAGCTCTCTATCATCAAAAAAACCAATAAAATTTATACCCATCCATCGCGCATCATTTAAGTTATTTGCAAACTGAATACCTTGCTCATTCGCTCCAACAATTGCCGCTGCTCTGGTATTCCAGCCTCTTTGTCTTGCGGAATAAAGCATATTTCGAATAATAAATCGCAATATCCCCATTGTTAATGGAGCAAGAATAAACCAGGTGGATATAGTTAAACGAGAGTATTCAATCGTAGACTTTGTCATAAAAGCGATTAGCAATAAGCCAACAATGACATATGACCAAACAATCAACAACTGAAGCAACTCTTTCCATAGACCAAAAACTCGCCATGAACGGTACAAATCATTTTGAGCAGAAAAAACCACCATAAGAGCAAGAGCTACAAGCGCGGCGAGATTATATTTTTCTCCCCAATTAACATCATAAATCCAACATGAAATGCCAATCGTAAAAAATATAATCAGAGCATCAAAGATACGATACAACCAGGACAATTTACTTTGATGTGGCCTTATAAATCCGCTCTTCATTTTCATACCTTTTCTGGTCATTTCCTTTTCCATTGCACTAACGTCATTAAAATCTTAGTATTGTTTTAAAAGTAATCCTAAATTAGCCACATGCAGGCATTTAACATTACATCGACATAAAAATTGCCATGCGAAAAAATATAGACAATTATGCAAGTATTTGTAAAATCTATCAAACTCAATAATTATACTACACTAAATACACGCAATCGCGAATTCAATAAAGGTAACAACCTAACATATACCTAGCATTTCAAAATATAATTAAATGAGCCCAAAACTATAAACTCGGAGGCCTGCTAAATTCAACTTTTATTCAATTAGGGCTTGTCGTGTATGATAGTGGACTTTTCTGACATTGAACTTAGCATATTGTACAATTATTATGTTAATCCCGAAATCTAAATACTGATCACATTCACAATAAATATATCCAAGAGTAACTCTCAACACCAAAAGCATTTAACTAATATCGATACCAAGATGTAAATACCCCCATACGCAGCAAAATTATGCATTATAGATCAACGACTAACTGTGAACTGCATTACACATTAGGATTAGTAAATCCCTTAATTTAGCAATAGTGCAAAATCTTTACTTATTTACCTCTAGTATATTCTTGTTATTTCTTATAAAAATATAATTTAATATACCCATAAAAATTACTCACCATAGAATGATTAATGGACTTACCGGTTCTTGCCATCAACTGCCCACCCATAATAACCATTTACTTCTTGTTGATTTTGGTTAATTTAAAGACTTAGATACCTCAAACGATGATGTCAATTTTGAAAAATTGCAAATTAAATTTTCTGCAGAAGGCATTCAAAGTCCGTTTGTTACACACCGCTACATCGACCATGTCGGCCACCCCTATTTATTCGGTGCAAGATTTAACGGCCCACTTATTACCGGAATCTCACAACTATATTACTGACACTGGTATTAGAAAATGCCTTAAAAAATGGATTTACTAAAAACTAAAACTTGATCCAACGAACTTTAAAAATCACTGGCTTAAACTATAACCAATGGATGAAATTACAATAGAGTACATTAAAAGCTCGTTTTTCACCTACCGGCCGCATCTTAGGTTATGCCTACATACAATTTGATCTGGGTTAAACACGAGAAAAATAGCCGATTATATTCTCTAGAGGTCTCGACACACCTTACACACCTCACCAAAATCACCTTACCAAACTTATATTCTTGTTATTGAAAGCACCTATGGTCATTGCTTGCAGGGCCCAAAGAGATATCACCACAATACCTTGAAACAAATTGTTGAAAAATGCGTGGCGACGCTGGCGCTGTTCGAATTCTAGCTTTTAGCATCGGGCGTACACAAGAGCTACTTTATGAACTAGAACACATTACTCATCGCCACAAAAAAAACAAAATAATACCAACTGGGAAAACATCGAGGTTATTGTTGATTCACCAATGGCCACGAAATATACTGAAACTTATTGTAAATTAAAAAAGTATGGGATAAAGAAGCAAGATGTAAAAAGCGTGCTGATCGGCATCCATTGTCTATTTCACAAAAGACCATCATAGACGGCCATCGCGAACATACTCAAACTGTAGCTTACTTAAAAAAGCACCAACGACCGGCCATTGTTATCGCAACAAGTGGCATGTGTGCCGGTGGGCGTATAGTGAACTATTTAAAATCGCTAGTTACAGACAATAGAACCGATATATTATTAGTTGACTATCAAGCCCAAGGTACTGCAAGTAGAGACATACAAACCTGGGGACCAAAAAATGGCTATATTACCATTAGACGGAAAACGCCGCAATATCAACGCAGATACCCACACGATCTCTGGTTACTCAGCTCATGCTGACCAAAAAGACCTAGTAAATTTTGTCAATAGAATGCAACAAAAAACAAATGAAATTCGCATCATACACGGTAATACCAAAGCTAAACGGGTACTGAAAAAACAATTGCCGAAATTGCTAACTGAGGGCAAAACACATATACCTACAAAAATGGCGTGTATAAAGCTCCACTAACCACTGGAATTTACACCCTTTTTCATCAATCCAACATATCCAGCCCCACCCAACACCAAACATTCTTCATTGCACTTATCACAACGGTACAAGCGACTACCCAGGACTAACCTCATCCACCAAGACCGGTGAACGCGCAAAAAAACCTGATGTGTGCATTGATCACAAGAAAGTCCTTTTCCAGAAAATCGAATATACATAGCAATATAACCAAATTATGAATAATTAATATACACGTCCATTAGAGGCAATAATTTCACGCCTAAAAAATACGTTGATTATTTATCGGACACCCAGAGCCTACAACTAGATTACAGAAAGGGATTTGACAAATGATAATGAAGAAAATTCAAAAGTTATTAATTAAAAATGAAAACAAAAATAACTACTAAATACACTATTATCATCTCAATTTTTTATTATTCAAAGGATTGATTACAAGAAAGTAGTTAATAAAGAAACTCTAGAGATAATGGCAATACGCAGCATTCAAGGAACGAAACCACTAATTTTATTCATCTAGATATTCTCGATTCGCAAGATACCAATCTATCGTATTTTCAATGCCCTCTTCAAATTGCAAAGCTGGTAACCAATCTAATTCTGTTTTCAATTTTGTGCCATCAATCGCATAGCGCCAATCATGACCCAATCGGTCGGCTACATATGAAATCAAAGTAGAATAAGGCTTATCCCATGGAATTTTTTTATCCAACAACTCACAAATGGTTTTCGTAATATCATTATTTGACCATTCATTATGCCCACCAACATTATAGGTCTCACCAATTTCACCTTGGCGAACTACCTCCTCAATCGCACTGCAATGGTCATCAACATATAACCAATCGCGAATATTCGTTCCATCTCCATAAACTGGAATAGATTCATGTGCTAAACAAGAACGAATAACCGTAGGAATAAATTTTTCAGCATGCTGGTAAGGGCCATAATTATTAGAGCAATTAGTTGTCGTTACTGGCAAACCATAAGTATGCAGATACGATCTCACTAAATGATCTGAACTTGCCTTGGAAGCGGAATAGGGTGAATTGGGCGCATAAGTTGTTGCCTCTGAAAACGGTGAATCTTCAGGTTTCAATGTCCCATATACTTCATCAGTAGAAATATGGTGAAAACGACAATTTGATGTATTCCAGCCGTTTTCATTTAGCCATACCTCGCGTGCAGCTTCTAGCAAACTAAATGTGCCAACAATATTTGACTGAATAAATGCAGCTGGACCCGTAATCGATCTATCCACATGACTTTCTGCCGCAAAATGCACAACCGTATCAATTTTATAATCACGCAATAAAACCAACATCAATTCCTCATCACAGATATCTCCTTTCACAAATTGATGACGATCTCCTGCCGATAAGTTTTCTAAATTCTTTAATGTGCCTGCATAACTCAAATTATCAAGGCTAACGATTTTTACAGTCTCGTCAGCCGTTAAAACGTAACGCACATAATTGCAACCAATAAAACCCGCAGCACCAGTGACTAATATATTTTTTGGACTATAACTCATTCCTCGTTTAATTCCTTTACCAAATTTTTTAATGCGCTTCGCCAAGCATATTGCTCAATGCCAAAAACCCGCTGTAATTTACTGCAATCCATACGATTATTTTGCGGTCGAGCAGCAGGTGTAGGATAACCGGCGGTGGTATTTGGAAAAATATTTTCCACCATCAAGTCTTCGTAACAACGGGTTTCCTCAACAATTGCTCTGGCAAACTCACACCAGTTTGTCGCTGGTGAATCACAATAATGATAGGTCCCATAATCAGAAAAACCATTGTCAGATAATTTGTCTACAATACGTAATATCACTTGTGAGATATGAACAGTTGCCGTTGGGCAACCGTGTTGATCAGCAACAATTTTGAACTCTTCCAA
>Ga0316207_10003357_pt1 | contig 14960 bp, 10 predicted proteins | sample 6weekpyrite_MG_FD_204943 | JGI IMG/M metagenome (GOLD analysis project Ga0316207, IMG submission 204943) | Microbial mat bacterial communities from mineral coupon in-situ incubated in ocean water Damariscotta River, Maine, United States -... | ecosystem: Environmental > Aquatic > Marine >... | reverse complement strand
AGCTAATAGCTTTGATCCTAGGCTTTTATGGGATAAAAAGCAGAGTATTGATGGCTCTAAGGAAGAAAATGACAAGTGAAAAATCGGTTACAAAGCCTGATAGGCGAAAAGCGTCTGCTGAAGTTGTGCCTCGTCAGGGTGTTTCAATTATTTGGTTTGTGCCTTTTATCGCGCTAATTTTTGGCGGGTGGCTAGGTGTTAAGGCGTTGTCTGAGCAAGGTGTTTTCATTACCATCGAGTTTGAAAATGGTGCTGGCATTGTCCCTAAAAAAACTGAAGTACGTTACAAAGGGCTTGTAACCGGTATAGTGCATAAAGTTGTACCGTCAGATGATTTACAGTCAGTTATTGTCGAAGTCGAAATGACTAAATCTTTTACCGACTACCTTACTGAGCACACTCAGTTTTGGTTGGTCAGTGCCGATATTTCCTTGCAAGGTGTTTCTGGCTTAGATACTTTGATTTCAGGTAGTTATATTAATATTTTGCCCGATAGTGGTAAGGGTGGAGAAAGCCAGGATAGCTTTATTGCCTTGAGTGAAGCGCCACAATTAGACATGAGCACCCCTGGTTTGCATTTAACCTTACAAACCAGTGTATTAGGCTCTATTAGTGAAAATTCGCCAATAACATTTAAACAAATCCCGATAGGGTATGTAACGGGTTATCATTATGTAGAGAAAAACCAAGCCATCAATATTAATATTTTTATTGAGCAAGAATACGCTCATTTAGTTAAAGAAAATTCACTGTTTTGGAATACCAGTGGTGTGCAATTTACCGCCTCAATTGCCTCTGGTATTAAGGTCAATACTGACTCCTTAGCCTCAATTATTGGTGGTGGTATTGCCGTTGATACCTTGAGTTATCAGGAAAAGTTAGCCCCCGCTAAAAATGGTCAAATTTTTCCATTACATGCCGATTTTCAGTCGGCGGAAACAGGTCATGAAATTGAGCTAACTTTTGATTGGAATTCAGGTATAGACAACAATGCTGCAATTTTATATCAAGGGCTAACTATAGGTACCATCGAGTCTATTGTTAAAATTGACCCCAAAGCGAGAAAAATAATTGCCAAGGCTAAAGTTAACCCGCGTGTTGTGCCTTATTTGACCGAGCAATCACAGTTTTATTTGGTGTCGCCCCGTATTAGCTTAACGGGTATTTCAAACGCTAAAACCTTATTAACCGGAACTTACATTAGTATTCGACCTTCGTTACAAGGTAAACCATCGAACAAATTCACTGTTTATAATAGTAAACCGCCTTATAAGTATAGTGAGCCGGGCTTGCACTTAGTTATTAAAGCGAATGACCGTCAGTCATTACAAGTGGGTAGTCAGGTTTTTTACAAACAGCAAAGTGTTGGTAATGTGCAAGCTATTGAAACCGTCAGCTCAGAGCAGCACCTTATTTATATTCATATTAGACCCGAACATCAACATTATGTGACTGCGAGCAGCCATTTTTATAATAATTCTGGCATTAGCATTAAAGCTAATTTTCAAGGGGTTGATATCAAAGCTCAATCGCTGCAAAGTATTTTAACCGGCGGGCTATCTTTTGTTAACCTTGAAAATGACAGTGCAGGTAAGCCAGTCGTTAATGGCGATCAATTTAGCTTGTTTGCCAATCAACAATTGGCAGAGCAGCGTACTAGTTTTACTTTAACGATAAACGTTAATGAGCAAATTAGTGAAAACACCCGCATTTTATATCGTGGTGAAGAAATTGGCGCCATCCATAAAATTGAACAGCAGGGTAATCAAAGTAAATTACATTTAGGCTTATTACCTAAGTATGAAACGATTTTGCGTGAAGGTACGCAGTTTTGGTTAGCACAACCTAATTTAAGTTTATCGGGGGCAACGGATACCGATGCCTTATTGGGTGGGGCTTATATAACCTTTAATTTAGATAAAGAAAATAGTGGTGTTAAAACTGAATTTACTTTACTTACCGCGCCTCCTGCAAAACCTGCTAGTGCTGTGGGTTTGCAATTAAGTTTAGTAACTAACAGTGCCAGTGTAGCAACGGCGGGTAGCAGTGTGAGCTATCGGGGTGTTGTGGTTGGTCAAGTCGATAATGTCGCTTTAGATAAAGCAGCAGACAAAGTTCGTGTAAATATCACTATAGATCAAGAGCATCAGTCACTTATTCAAGCAGATACACGGTTTTATAATGCTAGCGGGGTTATGGTTAGTGGTGGCTTAGGTGACTTTGTTTTAAAAACAGAGTCGTTAGATGCCATGCTACGTGGCGGTATTAGTTTTTTTAATCCCCCTGATAATGGAGCGGAGAAAATCTCAGTAAAAGAATTAGACAGCTTTGCGTTATTTGATCATTTTGAACAAGCACAAAGTGCCGGCCTGTCTATTCGCATTCATTTTAATGATTTTTCGGGTTTGAAAATTAATAGCAAAGTGGTGTATCAAGAGCAAACAGTAGGCTCGGTAACTCGTTTAGTTTTCAATGATACTAATATTGGCGCCACGGCAATTGTTTTGCTTAATGATTTAGGTAAACGATTTGCCAAGCAGGGCAGCCAGTTTTGGCTAGTAGAGCCTGAAATTGGTTTAGTAGGCGCTAAAAATGTTACCTCATTACTCGACGGTGCTTTTATTGGCTTATTGCCTAGCTTAAATCAGGCTGAGCAACAAACAAGCTTTGAGGCACTTGAATTAGCGCCCACAATCAAACAACTACCTTTTGGTTTAAATGTTAAATTAACAGCGGTGCGATTAGGCTCAATACGCGTAGGCAATCCTATTTTGTACCGTCAGGTAAAAGTAGGTGAAGTCATTGGTATTGATTTATCAAACACGGCTGAAACGGTTGATGTTTTTATTAATATAGCTAAACGTTATGCGCCATTAGTGAACAGTGGTAGTAAATTTTGGAATACCAGCGGTATCAACATTGAAGCTGGTATTTTTTCAGGCGTCAATATAGATTCTGAATCAGTAGAAACCTTAATTGCTGGCGGTATTGCTTTTGCTACGCCTGAGCTTGATGAGTTAGATGAGCCAACACCGCTGAAAGAATTTATTCTTCATCAAGACCTTGATAGTGACTGGTTAGAATGGCAACCACAAATAATGATTGAGCCGTAATTTTATTGCAGATGGTGAGGGTTAATCACCATCAGTTAATCAGCTAAATCATTGAGCTTTAAAAAATTGCCGCTCAAGAATAAAGCCCATGATGCCACAGGAAAACATAAAAACGGCTATTATTTGTAGCCAAGCATTAATGGGGTTTGGTACTCGTTCATCACGAGCATATCTAAATAACCGTTTACCTCCGGTTACTTGCATTTCAAAAGAGGTACCCTTGTGTTCTCTAGTTAAAATAATCATTTCATCGCTACGTTGAGCCATGATTATTTTTTTTTGGTTTCTGGCTGGCGCATCTTTCCTATCTATTAGCTGTGACCAATGAGTAAAAACATTCATCGGCTCACCTGCTAATACCACACCTTTAGAAAAATACTCATAACGACTTTCATTAAAAAGTTGTTTGCTAAAACCGGTATAAAATAATGTTACTGCAACTACAATGAATAAACTTGACGTGTACAGTATATGTCTTTGTTTGCTTAATTGCCTTGTACTATTTTGTTGGCAATAATGCTCAATATCGGCAATAAGCAATAAATTTTTATTAATATAACTTTGTTCAAGTGGCGCGAGTAATTGGGCAATACTGATGTCAAAAGCACAGAGTATTTTTCTAAAAACCTCGTTTGAAGGCAGTGATTTATCATTTTCCAACTTAGATAAGTAAGATTGTTCAATTCCGGCAATTTCTGCTAATTCCGGCTGACTAAAACCTTTTTCAGATCTTAACTTTTTAAATTGTTCACCTAATGTCATTTTGATTTCCTTGTTAGTATTCATTATTAATAAACAAAACGCCGGCTGCTTTGTTAGTTGTTTACCAAGGCTATTCTTAGGTATTCCAGCAAAAATAACTAGCAGAATATTAATGAATATAAAGTACTATGAAAGAATTATTGCATGATTTTTAACTTATCATCGCTTTTAATTTTCTTACAGCTTCTTCTGGGTGTTCAGCTTCGGTTATTGCAGTGACCACAGCGATACTGTCAACTGTGGTTGCTAATACTTGAGGTGCTCGCTCAAGGTTAATACCACCAATGGCAACTATTGGGATTTGTTGAGCTTTGTGCTTAGGGCGTAAGTTTATTAGCCGTTTTAAATTGTCTATTCCTTGGATTTGTCCACTCATATCTTTTGTTTTGGTGGGGAAAATGGCGCCAATGGCCAAATAAGAAGGCTGTAATTGTTGAGCCAGTAAAAACTCATAACAGCCATGGGTACTAATACCTAAGCGCAATCCGGCTTGCTGTATTTGCAGTAAATCAGCAGTAGCTAAATCTTCTTGACCAATATGCACGCCATACGCGCCATGTTTGATGGCTAGTTGCCAGTGATCATTAATAAACAAACGAGTTTGATAGCATTTAGCCAATTCAATGGCGTTTATAATTAAGTTTTCTAGTGCAACACCATTAAGATCTTTTATCCGCAACTGGATGATATTCAAACCTAAGGGTAATAGGCGTTCAAGCCAGTTTAAGGAATCAACCACAGGATATAAACCCAATTTTTTTTGACCAAGCTCCAGTGAAGAAAAGCCGCCAAGCGTTTTATTATGAGTATTATTCTGCGGAATTATTTCAGGAAAATCAGCATATTCTCTTGGCCATGAGTGCGCTGCAAAAGCGCCATAGTATTGATGTTGCTCGACACTACTTTGCTGACTTGTTGCAGATAACCCTTGGTTTATAAAAGCTTTAGCAAGAGTAAAAGCATCGCGAAGCAAGAAGTTGTGAGCAAGAAAGCTGGCGATAGCACTGGCAAAACAGCAGCCGCCACCATGACTATAGTTGCTTGCAATACGGGTAGAACGTAGCTGATAACGCATAATAGGCGAGACTTGATTTTTCTCAGTTTTAGCTAATTGATGTAAGCAGTAATCAGTGCTAAAAGCGTTATCCGTACTATGACCTCCTTTAATAATGACAGATGAAATAGCAAAATCTTGTTGAATTTTTTTTGCTAATTTGACTACGTTCGTTTCGTTAGTTAATTGTGCTAAAACGTTAGCTTCTGCCAAGTTAGGGGTAATTACATCAATAAATGTTAATAAGGGTGCTAACTGCTGTGACGTTAATGAAGATAATGCACCGCCAACACTGGCTTGACCAACAGGATCGTAAACGCAGATTAGTGCAGGTGACAATTGCTTTAATTGTGAAACGGCTTGGCTGAGCCAATTAACTTGCGCAGCATTAACTAATAGCCCAATTTTAATCACCTTAGGCGGTTTATCCTTTACTAATGCTTGCCATTGAGCTTGTAATAGCTCAACTGATACTGGATTAATGGACACTAATGTTAAGGAGTTTTGTACCGTATTGGCGGTGATTAAATGACAAACTTCAACACCCAAACCATGGCCTGTTTTTATATCTGCAGCAATACCCGCACCGCCTGAGCAGTCGCTGCCGGAAATAGTCCAAACAATGGGTTGTTGCTTTGTTTTTATGGTGTTCATTAAGCTGTACTCATTTAACTGTGTTTATTTACTTAGCCTGATGCCAAAAAGGGGTATCTAAAGTAGGAGTGCTTGGATGGGCGGTTTGTCGCTCTGGCATAATGCCAGCAACATAAGCTTGCTCACCGGCTCTTATGGCAGAATTAAAGGCGCTTGCCATACCAATAGGGTTATTGGCTAATGCGATAGCGCTATTGAGCAGTACGCCGTCAAAACCCATCTCCATCGCTAAGCAAGCATCTGATGGTTTACCTATCCCGGCATCTAAAATGAGTGTCGCGTTAGGTAGACGTAAACGAATAGTTTCTAAATTATAAGGGTTCATTAAGCCCTTACCTGTGCCAATAGGTGATGCCCATGGCATGATCACTTCACAACCTAAGTCGTACAACCTTTGGCATAACACTAAATCATCGGTGCAATAGGGTAGTACTTTAAAGCCAGCACTTATTAACTGCTGTGTAGCTTTTAATAACTCAATAGCATCGGGTTGCAGGTTATAATCATCACCAATTACTTCAAGCTTGATCCAGTTAGTTTGAAATATTTCCCTGCTCATCTTTGCCAACGTCACCGCCTCTTTGGCGGTTTTACAGCCGGCAGTATTAGGTAGTAAGTAACCATTAACTTGTTTAACAACGTCTTGTAAATATTGCCATATTTGTTGTCCAGAGTGCTCATTAGGTTTTTGCCTTTTTAATGACAAGGTCACTACTTGTGAGCCGCTGGCTAAAATGGCTTGTTTCATAATTTGTGGTGAAGGGTACAAAGCGCTGCCAATGAGTAATCGGCTGTTAAGTGTTTGCCCGTAAATCGATAGTGTCATGGCGCTATCCCCCCTGAATCGGTTGTAAAATATCTAGACGGTCACCATTTTTTACCATGGTGTGGCCATAATCAGCTTTACCGATAAAGTCACCATTAAGCGCTACGGCAAAAGTACTTTGCTGTGGTTTATTAAAGTGCAGTGTCAGTGCGGTAGTAACACTAGTGTCGCTTGTACTTGTTAATGTATAGGTTTGATCATTGATATAAAATTTCATCAGATAAGCTCTTGAGATAAATAATTGACCGGCAATAAACAATCATAAGGCAATGTTTTATTGGCTGAATTAGAGATGTTAGCTACTAAGCTGTTAACTTGTGCTAATACAATTGGCGCAATTAAAAAACCATAACGGTATAAACCATTGACTTGGATACAAGTGCCATCGATATTGATCTGTGGTTGATTATCACTAAAAGCCGGCCGACATTGGCTGATATGTTGACGAATATTGGCTTCAGCGAATCCAGGATGTACGCTATAAGCAGCGCTTAACAATTCCATAGACGATCGTACTGTCATTGCTGAGCTATCATCACTTTCAATTTCAGTAGCGCCAACCACATAAAAGCCTTTTTGTTTTGGTGCAATATAGAGCTGATATCTGGGGTGCATCAAGCGAATAGGTCGAGAAATATTCACATCAGGGGCGAAGAGTTGAAACAACTCACCCCGAACAGAGCGTAAGTCTGTTAACGGGGCGCAATTTTGTTGGCTGTGTTTAACCGTGGCGCCAGTACCGCGACAGTCAATAACTAAATCAAAACTCTGACTTTTAGTGGTCTCTTGTTGCAAATAGCTAACTTGGGTATTTGTTGCTTGCGCACTAATTTTTGTGACTAAGGTTTCACTGTGCCAATGAAACTTGCCTTGGTAGTTTTCTTGTTTAAGTCCTTCACGCAGTGCAATTAACAACCGTCTGTTGCCTAACTGTCCTTCTTGGGGAAGATACAAGCCTTGGTTAAAACACCGGCCAATTTCAGGTTCAAGCCCTGTTAGCGCCTTTCTATCTAAGTGCTTAACGCGCTGCTCTGCATAATTGTGCTTTAAATGACGAATGAAATGTTGATAGTCACCTTGGTCTTGCTCATGGCTGACCATGATGGCGCCAGTTTGTTGAAAAAAAGTGTATTCATTTAGGCTATTAAGTAATGTTGGCCAAAGGCGTAAAGACGCTAAGCCCATCGCTACAATGTTTTTCTGACAATGCAAAGACTCGCCTAAAGGCGTCAGTAATCCCGCTGCCGCATAAGCGGCGCTGTTGTGTGCTAGTTCAGTATCTTTATCAAGCAGGGTGATATTTTTACCTGAACGCAGTAAAGACAGGGCGATCAGTCGCCCCATCAATCCGGCACCAATAATAGCAATATTCATCACTTAAATCCTATGGTGCGCGCTGGTAAATTTCACTGCCGGTGGCTTTAAACTCTGCTGATTTCTCTTGCATGGCCAATTCAAGATCACGTGCTGTATTTACAATGACAGTTTCATCAAGCAGTTTGATTTCAATTTTGCTTGTTTCGTCTTGTTCTTCAAGGCCTGCGGCATAGTCTCGAACTTCTTGAGATATTTTCATAGAACAAAATTTAGGACCACACATAGAGCAAAAGTGCGCTACTTTTCCCGACTCTTGCGGCAAGGTTTCATCGTGATAAGCGCGGGCTGTTTCTGGATCTAAACCGATATTGAATTGATCATACCAACGAAATTCAAAACGGGCTTTGCTCATGGCATTATCACGAATTTGTGCGCCCGGATGGCCTTTAGCTAAATCGCCAGCGTGAGCGGCAATTTTGTAGGTGATCAAGCCTGCTTTAACGTCTTCTTTATTGGGTAAACCCAAATGCTCTTTAGGGGTGACATAACACAACATAGCACAGCCGTACCAACCAATATTAGCGGCACCTATGCCTGAAGTAATATGGTCATAACCCGGCGCAATATCCGTTGTTAATGGCCCTAAGGTATAAAAAGGCGCTTCACCACAATGTAATAGCTGTTCTTCCATATTGGCCTTGATCATATGCAGTGGCACATGTCCCGGCCCCTCTATAATAACTTGAACATCATGCTGCCAAGCAATTTTGCTGAGCTCGCCTAAGGTGTGTAATTCAGCAAACTGAGCTTCATCGTTAGCATCAGCAACTGATCCGGGGCGTAAGCCATCACCGAGTGAGAATGAAACATCATATTGTTTCAAAATTTCGCAGATATCTTCAAAGTGCGTGTACAGGAAGTTTTCTTTATGATGCGCTAAGCACCACTTCGCCATAATAGAGCCACCACGAGAGACTATGCCGGTAACTCGTTTCGCTGTCATTGGCACATAACGCAGCAATACTCCTGCATGAATAGTAAAATAATCAACACCTTGCTCTGCTTGCTCAATTAAGGTGTCGCGAAAAATTTCCCACGTGAGATTTTCAGCAATGCCGTTTACTTTTTCCAGTGCTTGGTAAATTGGTACTGTACCAATAGGCACAGGCGAGTTGCGTAAAATCCATTCGCGGGTTTCATGAATATTGCGACCTGTAGATAAGTCCATCACGGTATCTGCGCCCCATTTGGCTGACCAAACCAGCTTTTCGACTTCTTCTTCAATGCTTGAAGTCACTGCGGAATTGCCAATGTTGGCGTTTACTTTGATTAAAAAGTTACGGCCAATGATCATCGGCTCACATTCGGGATGATTAATATTCGCCGGGATAATAGCCCTGCCACGGGCTACTTCATCACGGACAAATTCTGGGGTTATTTGCTCTGGAATGTTAGCGCTAAAGCTTTGACCTTGGTGTTGCTGTAATAAAATTTCATCATTTACTTGTTCACGCTTTAAATTTTCGCGAATAGCAATATATTCCATTTCAGGGGTAATAATGCCCTGTTTGGCGTAATGCATTTGGGTAACATTTTTGCCTTTTTTAGCAATACGCATTTTCGGTAAATGTTCAAAACGAATATGATCCACACCCTCATCGGCAAGACGCTGCTGGGCGTACAATGAGCTATTAGATTGCAAAAATTTAACATCGCCACGTTCATCAATCCAGTTTTCACGTAAACGTGGTATGCCTTTATGGACGTCTATTTTAATAGAGTTGTCAGTATAAAAGCCTGAGGTATCGTACACACATAACGGAGAATTTTTTTCATAGACGGCATTTTCTTTTGGGCCACTCACTAGAGTATCTGATAGGGTAATTTCTCGCATGCCCACTTGAATATTGTGAATGGTGCCTTGTACGTAGACTTTGTTAGAGTTAGGAAAAGATTGCTGGCTGACATTTTCTAAGAAGTCTTGCGCTGCTTGACGTTTCTCTCGTCTATTTTGTGGTTTATTAGCAGTATTATTCATGTTCACACCTTGTTTTTAAAATTAAAAAACAGGCGGAGCTTATGGCAAAAAGAGGTTTTAAAAATAGCGCTTAGCTAAAGCAAAGTTCTCTTTCTTGTTCCCTACGCAGATATTAATCTGATCAGGTTATACGGATCCCGCTTACGCGATCTCAGCCTTTGGCACTCCGACAAGTTTACGTTGTTAGCTGTACTAACAAGCGCGGCATGATTCTAACGTGAGCATCTTAGTTTTAGCAAGGAAAATTAAAAGTACTATTGCTGGAAACGTTTTTGTGTGGAGTAATGCTTGCAGACTTGATAGTAATACTATTATAATCGAGAGCAATACTTCTTTTAGGTTTTTGTAGGTGTTCGTGAAAAATATTGCTATTCAAGTTGAAATTAGTTCAGTTCTTTATTCAAAAAACCCCGACTCGTCTGATCTCGGTAGAAGAATAGTAAGTCAGAGCATTGTTATGATCCATGAGCTGGGCATAGAAGGCTTTACTTTTAAGAAGCTCAGTAAAGAGATTAACTCGACTGAAAGTTCAATTTATCGCTATTTTGATAGCAAGCATACTTTATTGCTTTATCTTATTAGTTGGTATTGGACATGGATCGAATACCGCTTAGTCTTTGCAACTTCAAATGTTGCTTCTGCCTCAGAAAGGTTAGCGCGTTCGATTGAAATACTTACTCAACCCGTAACAATAGATAATTCAATCTCTTATGTGAATGAGGTTCTGCTAAGTGAAATCATTTTCTCAGAGTCAACTAAAGTCTATCAAACTAAAAGTGTTGATGAGGAAAACAAACGAGGTAGTTTTAAAGCGTATAAACGAGTGGTGAAAAGAGTTGGTGAATTAGTTTTAGAACTAAAACCTCAATTTCCTTACCCTCACATGTTGATTTCAACAATTATTGAAGGAGCTCACCACCAGAAATTCTTTTCTGAGCACTTACCCGCTCTAACGGATTTAGATAACGAAAAAAATTCAATCACTCAATTTTATTTGCAACTTGTTAAATTGTTTACCCAGTAAGCATTTATTAAAGGTATATTTTATGAAAAATAGTTTAAATTTCACCCATTTTCGCGGCGATCTATTTGGCGGTATCACCGCTGGTATTGTCGCATTACCTTTGGCGCTTGCCTTTGGTGTTAGCTCAGGGTTAGGGCCTAGCGCTGGTCTTTATGGTGCCATATTTGTTGGTTTTTTTGCCGCTTTGTTTGGCGGAACTAATACCCAGATATCTGGACCAACAGCACCAATGACTGCTATTAGTATGGTAGTTATTGCTGGTATTGTTGCCAGTTTTGAAGGCGATGTTGGCAAAGCACTGCCTATTATTCTCGCAGTATTTCTCTTGGCCGGGGCAATGCAAATTGGCTTAGGGGTGCTGAAAATAGGTCGGTATATTAAATATATTCCCTATCCTGTAGTTTCAGGTTTTATGACAGCGATAGGGGTGATAATTATAGTGACCCAACTGTTGCCAACATTGGGTTACTACCCTAAAGAAGACGTAAACTTTGTTGAGCAATTTAAACCGCGCGCAGAAGCTGTCATTCTCGATAACATTCTACAAGAAGAAGCAGGTGAAGGTATTCTCGTTTTAGAAGACTTTAAAGAAACCATTAATAGAGCGCATAACATTACAGAAGAGAAAATATTAAAAGAATCGCAATCATTAGCAGCGAGTGAATCTTCTGGTGTACTTGGCACACTCAAGGTTTTACCTAGAGCTCTTGAAAATATTAGTTGGATTGAGGTGATTCTTACTTTCAGCACTATTGTAATTGTTTATGGGTTTAAGCATATAACAACAAAAATTCCGAGCCAACTAGTCGCATTGCTGGTGGTATCGGGCGCTGCTTATGCGTTAGGGTTAAATTATCGACCAATAGAAGAGATACCTAGCGGCTTACCGGTTCCTCATTTGGAAATTTTTAGTGAATTTAGTTTCGCTAGTTTATCGCCTTACATTTTTACTGCCCTTACGCTTGCTTTACTCGGTGCCATTGATTCACTACTTACCTCGATAGTCGCGGACAATATGACTAAGACTAAGCATAATCCAAACAAAGAATTAATCGGTCAAGGTATAGGTAACAGTGTAGCGGCTATTTTTGGTGGTATACCAGGTGCGGGTGCCACGATTAGAACCGTTGTTAACATTAATGCGGGCGGTAAAACACGCTTATCTGGCATGGTTGCAGCATTATTACTGTTAGTTATTTTGTTAGCGCTTGGACCGGTTGCATCGCAAATACCGGCAGCTGTATTGGCTGGTTTATTGATCACTGTTGGTATTGGTGTTATGGATTATAAAGGCTTGAAAGCTATCCCTTATATGCCTAAACCTGAAGTTATCATAATGATTATGGTGCTAGTGCTTTCTTCTGTATGGAATTTGGTTTATGCGGTTGGTATTGGCTTAGTGTTCGCATCATTGATGTTCATGAAAAAGATTGGTGACTTAACCACACAGAAATCTGAAATCACTAGTTTACAAGATGAAGAAGCTTGGAGTGATGAACATGACATTAGTGAAAATGTAAAACAAAATATTTTCATTAAACACATTAATGGTCCGTTATTTTTCGGCAGCACGAGTGATATTCAAATGTTGGCCAAGCAAATTCCTGATAGTGCATCAGTTATTATTATCAGAATGGCGCGGTTGTCTTACATGGATCAATCGGGTTTATATGCAATGGAAGACATTATTATTGATCTAGTGCGACAAAATAAAACAGTGCTACTAGTTGGTGTTGAAGAGCAGCCTAAATATATGTTGGAGCGTATCGACTTTATTCCAGATCTCATTTCTAAAGATCATGTTTTTGATGATTTTAAGGCTTGTTTAAGTTGGATTGAAACTAATCAGAGCAAAGTACAACCACAGTAAGGTTGGAATAACACAAGTATTGAACTAAAAATTTTACTTTTGGAGAATTATATATAATGAGAACACAAACAAAATTTACTCAAGAAAACCTAACTCCAGCAGATGCGCATCACATTCTTGCTGAGGGTAACCGACGCTTTGTGCTAAATGTGAAAGCGCAAAGAAATTTACAAGAGCAAGTCTTCGAAACGAGCAAAGGGCAATATCCCTTCGCCACAGTACTAAGTTGTATCGACTCTAGGGTACCGGCTGAATTAGTATTTGACCAAGGTATTGGCGATATCTTTAGCGTGCGAGTGGCTGGTAATATTGTTAATGAAGATATACTAGGCTCTATGGAGTTTGCCTGTAAAGTTGCAGGTTCAAAAATTGTTGTAGTAATGGGGCACAGTAAATGTGGCGCAGTTACAGCGGCATGTGATGATGTTAAGTTAGGTCATATTTCAACATTACTGAGCAAAATAAGACCTGCTGTTGAGCGAGTTGACTTTGAAGGTAATGAGACTACAGAGAAAGTTGTTGAAGAGGTTTGTCATGTTAATGTTCAACTTTCAATAGATAGGATCAGAGAAGAAAGTGCAATCCTGGCAGAAATGGAAAAGTCTGGAGAAATAGAAATTGTTGGCGCTGTTTACGACGTAACAACAGGACAGGTTAAATTTATTTAGCTTGGTTAAGTAAAAAAGCTCTCCACCTTGCATTAAGGTGGAGAGCTTTTAAAGTAAAATAGTTTACCGAATTAGAAAGATACATCCCACTGAAATCTAGCACGATTCTCAGAAGTTTCTTGATTTAGAAAAGCATCATCAAGGCTCAAATACGAAACATCAAAAGTTAGTTTGTTTCTGTGCCCTTTGATGAAATAGTTAACAGCACCAGTATATTCTTTACGAGTATTGGTTAAGCTAATGTCTGATTTATTAGGCTCATCAACAAATGCATAACGCAAGGCGAATTCCATGTTCTTTGGTACGCTTGGCATTATATTATGAAAGAAATAACCTACTTGAGCATAGCCGCCTTTTAAGTCGCTTTCTGTATTATTTACTTTATCTACTATGGTTTTATTGTGTAATTCTTGTTGCCAAGCGAATCCACGCCATTTAAACGCCGTTTCAATAACGTATTGGTCAATTTCGTACTGACCTACGGCTGCCGAAGATACTTTATTAAAGCCATCTAAATTACCACAACCGCTTGAAGACCAACGAGTACATTTTCCTGTTGTACTAGCAGTAGCAATTGCGATGCTACCAGCAGGATCTTCAGAGAAAGAAACATCTGACTGACGCCACTTTAACTCGCGACCTAAGAAATTCCACTGCCAACGACCCATATACAACATGCCATTGTCATCATTATTAACACCACGACCTTCACCGTTGAAAACACCAAAATAGTAATTACTATCAGCAAAGGTTCCTTTTGCTAATCGACCAAAAGCCATTGCGCCTAATTGTCTGTCAACCGTAAATATGCGGTTAACAATAGAGCGTTCTACGAAGGTTTGGCGACCAGAAGAATCAACACGTTCGCGGTTGTAATTAACTTTCCATTGACCCAATCTAAAAGAGAGCCAATCGTACTTATCTACTGTTATTCTCCAGTCGATCAAACGAGTACTAGCCGCAGATGAGCTGCTAGTTGAAGATCGAGAAGGTTGTAAATCAAGTTCAAAATAGTATTTAAGCCATGGTTGGTAACCGTGACCACCTATTTTCATGCGTGCGCGGCGAAATTCAAAGTTACTTTGATTTGGGGCATCAAAACTTGATATTTGGCGAGGGTCTGAACGATACGGGTTGGTGTAACGCATTTGCGCGCGCCACTGTATATTAGTTGCCCAATTGCCATCGCTGCTTTTTACATAAAGCCCTTTACTGCCGAACCCAACTTTAACAGCATTTTCTTCTTTTGCTTTGCTTTGGTTTTTTGCTAACGATTTATTTAAGCTGTCGAGCTCTTTACTGTTGATAAGGCCTTTATCAGTAAGTAATTGCTCAAGTGTGAGGTCATTACCCACTTTATCCAAATCTTGCTGAGTAATTAAACCTTTCGCTAAGAGTAATTGACCCAAACTTTCTTGGTCTTGTGCAAGTGCAGAATGAGTAAACGATAAACTCAAACACAATAGAAAGAATATCCGTAAACGTAAATAAACACGCATAATAAGTATACCTTTGGTTAATAGTTAATTTAGGCTGATGAATGCTAGAAGTGAAAAGCAACTCTAGTAATGGCTGCAGCCGATTCATTTCATGTTGGCGCTACTATACAAATCAATTATTACAGTTTCATTACA
>Ga0316207_10003356_pt1 | contig 14961 bp, 10 predicted proteins | sample 6weekpyrite_MG_FD_204943 | JGI IMG/M metagenome (GOLD analysis project Ga0316207, IMG submission 204943) | Microbial mat bacterial communities from mineral coupon in-situ incubated in ocean water Damariscotta River, Maine, United States -... | ecosystem: Environmental > Aquatic > Marine >... | reverse complement strand
GCATGACTCTGATTGTATAATCGTATATTTAAATTAGTAAGGTAAAATTATAATGAAATTAGGTACAGTAAAATGGTTCAACGCATCAAAAGGTTTTGGCTTTATTACACCTGAAGATGGTAGTAGCGATGTATTCGTACATCATTCAGCAATCAACAATGGTGGAGGTTACGCCAGTTTAGACGAAGGTCAACGTGTAAGTTTTAGCATTGAGCAAGGCCCCAAAGGCCCAGCAGCTGGAAATGTCGTATTGGCGTGATAGTTTCGCTTTAGTCGACTAAAAATAAACCTCGCGTAGCGGGGTTTATTTTTATATTAGGTAGTATAACTTTTTTAACTAATTTACTATTTAACATCTAAATGGAATGCCACTAGTTTGATTCTATAAATCAACACTTTTCAGAAAACTGAAAAATAACAGCGTAAATTAATTTAACACTTCTTAACAATTCAATTTTCATATCTTCGATATAATTTTTATATTATCGTTTATAATACATTTCAATTAATCAAGCTCGGATTTGACCACAATCAAGCATAAGAATTAGCTAATGTATTGATTTGTAGTGATTATCTTAGACTAAAATAAAAAATGAGGGGAAAGATGAAATTTCAATCACAATATACATTAATTACACTGTTGTTTTCTGCACTTTTATTTGGCTGTGCTTCTTTAACGGGCAAAGGCACTTCTACGCCTACAAGCAGTGACTCAGGATTAGTCAGCAGTCTAACTCAGAAGCTGGGTGTTTCAAATGAGCAAGCTACAGGTGGAGCAGGCGCTATTTTGGGATATGCAAAGGGAAAGCTAAGTAAGGAAGACTATTCAACCGTTAGTAAAGCAATGCCTGAATCTGATTCACTGATAAAAGCTGCGCCAAAAGAAGACAATATGTCGAGCAAACTAGGAAGCATGACATCTGCTCTTAGTGGTGGAGGTGAAAGTGCTGGTGGACTGGGTGCTTTGGCCGGTAGCTTTGGTAAGCTTGGTTTGAGCCCTGATATGGCAGGAAAATTTCTACCAGTAATACTCGAATATGCAAACACAAAGGGTGGAAGCAAAGTATCCGGTTTACTTCAGGGCGTATTTTAAACTATTTAATAGTTTCAATATAATCAGGAATAGATGATGTTCTTTGTTAAGCGTTTGCAAATATTTTTTAGTTTAAGTCTGTTAGTAATATTTATTACGTCATGCAGTAGTATGGGTGGATTGAAGTCTTATACAGATACTGTAAAGCCAACGGTAAAAATTGCTGGCACACAGATTAAAAAATTAGCTATGGATCAAGTGGATCTTGATGTTGAGTTGGAAGTTGATAATCCTAATCCCATTGCTATTGATATGTCTGGATTTAACTATGAAGTGTTTGTCAATGATAAATTGTTTACTAAAGGGGAGCAGACGCAAAAAAGCACCATTGCGGCAGCGTCTGTTAGTAAAACTTCATTTCCAGTGACTTTAGTCTATTCTGAACTGAAGAAAGTACTTAAAGATGTTAAAAACCTTAACGAAGTTAACTATAAAATTAAGACACAAGTTAATGTAGATTTGCCTGTTGTCGGTACAATTCCAGTCAATGCTGCTGACACAGGAAAGCTTCCCATTCCCAAAATACCTAAGATTTCAGTTTCAAATATTAAACTGGGGAAAATGGATTTTAAAACAGCTGATGTGATGCTTACCTTAGATGTTGAAAATCCAAATATTTTTGATATTGATATCACTAGTTTAATTTATGATATTAATGTTGCGGGAATTACTTGGGTTAAATCATCTTTAAAGAAGCCCGTAGAATTAAAAAATGCTGCGCATAGTAAGATAGATATTCCCATAACAATAAATATTTGGGATGTCGGAGGATCTGTTTTAGAATCATTAACCAAACAAAAACCACTTTCTTATCAAGTGACGGGTAACATGGCGGTAAATACGGATTTACCCTTATTTCAAGACATAAAGTTACCCTTTGATTATTCTGCGAGTGTTAATTAATATTTTTATTATTCTCTAATGAACAAATGTATATAAAATAAAGCGTGTTAATCGCTAGCGGGGATTTATAGGATGTCTGAAGAAAATAATAGCTTAAAACCAACGTCTCAAATCAAGAAAAGTCGCTTACGAGGCTGGCGTTTATGGGGTCTAATTTTTTTATCCATTTATACCTTGTTTGGGTTTTTTGGTATCCCCTATATATTAAAGTCCCAAATGATCGCTCAAACACCGGAGTTTACCAAGCGCCAGCTTGCTGTTAAAGCGGTGCAATTTAATCCCTTTACTTTGTCCTTGACGATAGAAGGGATATCACTTGCCGATTCAGATAGTGTTGAGTTGGTGGGTTTAGATCGCTTACATGTTAACTTCGATAGTTTTTCCTTATTTCACTGGGCATGGACATTCAGTGAAATCAGTTTTATAAATCCTAGATTTAATTTACGCATTGATGAATCCGGCGCTCCCAGTTTTAATGATCTTATTCCTACGGATGATGGTGCTGAACCTGTTGAAGCGGAAAAAACCGCTGAAGAAGTTGCAATGCCTCGGTTGGTAATTAAGTTTTTTCAAGTTAGCGGCGGGAAGTTTGCCTTCGAGGATAAATCCATAGCAACGCCGTATAACCAAACGATAGATCCACTTAATTTTAGTCTTGTTGATTTTTCTACTTTACCCGAGAGAGAAGGGCCGTACCGAATTCATGTTGAATTGCCTGATGGTGGAAAAATTCGTTGGCAAGGCGAAGTCGCGGTCAATCCTGTGAGTTCTGAAGGTAACCTGGAGCTTAGCGATTTACCTCTGAGTGCGGGCTGGCGATATGCGCAGGACAAATTGAAGTTTTCAATTGATTCAGGTTTTCTATCAGGTGGACTTAATTATAAATTTCGCATGGCTAATGCAGGCCCTGAACTTACATCAAGTCAAATATGGCTTGGGCTCGATAAAGTGGAAATTCGCGATAAATCTCATGAAAAGAAATCTATTGATCTGCCCAAAGTATCGCTTACCGGTGGTCGCTTTGATCTGGTGCAACAATTGGTTCACTTTGATCAATTTGCCATAGAAGGCGGAAACATTGATACCTTTATGGATGAAAATGGCACATTACATTTAGCCGAATTATTTGCGCCCATAGACACACAAGATGCAGAGGAAACGCCACCCGAAGCGAAAGAGGATGAAATTGAAACAGAGAATAGCAAGCCTTGGAAAATTGAACTGGATCGCGCGGCAATTAATGCATTTGATTTTCGTTATGTTGATCGAATCACTGACCCAGACGCGGAAATTCGCGTGCAAGATATTACGATTGCTGTTACAGATATTACCAATCAAGAAAATGATCAATTCGGTCTTGATGCCAATTTGAAAATAAATGACGCGGGATATTTTAAGGTCTCTGGTAAGGTTGGTGCAATGCCACCCATGGCAGATTTGATGTTAGATATTAAGACACCACCATTTTCTGATTTTCAAGCTTATCTCAATCAGACAACCAACATTGGCCTTGTTTCTGGTTTAGCAACGTTAAAGGGAAAGCTAAATTACGCCGAATCTGAGAAAGAACCAGATGTGACTTTAGTCGCTCGATTGGATATTCCTGAGTTTAAGATGGAAAATCGAGTCGCAGGTGAAAAAGTTGCTTCATGGAAAAACCTGACTTTAGATGGTATAAATCTAAAGCTTATGCCAAATCAGCTTGATATAGAGGCCATAACCTTAAATCAATTGAAGAGCAATATTGCCATCGCGAAAAATGGTGAAATGAATGTGGCCACACTGGTGAAAGCTGATGATGCGCCTCCTCCCGAAGAAAGCAAAGAACCCTCTGAGCCATTTCCTATATCAGTTGGCGAAGTCATTTTGAAAAATAATCTTGTCTCGTTTACGGATAGTACGGTTTCACCCCGTTTTAGCTCCCAGTTGAGTAAACTGAAAGGCTCTATTAAAGGTTTATCTTCGGAAAATATAGCGCGAGCCGATGTGGATATTTCTGGAAAAGTAGATGATTATGCAAGCTTATTAGTCACTGGAAAAATTAACCCACTGAGTGAAGATTTATATACGGATATAAAATTAGATTTCAGTGATTACAATATGGTGTCTTTAACACCTTATACAGGAAAGTTTATTGGTAATGCAGTTGACAAAGGAAAATTGTCAGTTGATTTGAAATACCTGGTTTCTGAAAATGATTTGAAGGGTAAGAATAAAGTTTTATTGGATCAATTTACGCTTGGTAAAAAAATCAAATCAAAAGACGCTGTCAATCTTCCAGTCGGACTAGCTATCGCATTAGTTAAAGATACCAAGGGAAAGATTGATATTGATGTACCGGTAAAAGGTAATTTAGATGATCCTAAATTCAAATTGAGTGGAGTGATTTTTACTGCATTGGGTAATGTCATCACTAACATAGCTACTTCGCCATTTAAAGCCTTATCTAAGCTGGCCGGTGGTGGAGAGAATATGGATCATGTGCAGTTTTTAGCTGGTGGACCAACACTTTTACCTGAGCATGATAAACGTTTAGTCACTCTCGGTAAGGCATTGCAGCAAAGACCTCAGTTATTATTAGAAGTGAGAGGGCAATATCATGTAGAAAGTGATAAACCTGTTCTTCAAGAACAAAAATTACTGATGCGTTTGGAAAAGGCTAAACAAGCGCCAGCAAAAGGAAAAGCACTTAATACACTAGATGTTGATATCTTAGAAGAGAACTATGCTGAACAAGCGGGTTCTGATGCTATTTCTGTACTCAAAGCAGATAATAGTTTTGTGAAAGAGGGTGCTGGAAAAGATGCGCCAAAAGAGCTTGATCCAGCCAAATATAAATCTGCCTTACTTCAATCATTAATTGCGACTCAAATAATAAGTGAGGATGAGCTTAGAGATTTGGCAAAATTACGTGCTAATACTGTGCGTGATCAGCTTGTAAATGTTGGTGCTCTTAAAGCAAATCGAATTTTTGTTTTAGAGCCATCAATTGATGAAGGTGATGCAAAAGAGGGAGTAAGTACCCAGTTTACTTTAACAGCAAAATAAAAATCCTGATTGATAGAACTTCATTAATTATAAGGTATCTGTACACAAGACGGTGATACCATTTTAAACAGTGATAATAGTCACAGACATAATGTTTACCAATTTAGTGATTATTCACGGAGCCAACCAATCCTAGCTAACAATACATGCCCTCCGGAAATTGAGCGAACTTTGAGAAGAATTAAGATTCTTTATGAATCAGGATACTTACCAGAATCGAAATATAATGAATATAAGTTAAGGTATTTCAATAAATATAAAAAACATTTTGTTTGAGCTAACAATCACTGACAAATATGCAATGGCAATTAAGGAAAGCAAATAACACAAATTTCCTTGCACTAGCAATTATCAAATCACCAATGCACTAATATTTGAAAAATAACATTAAAGATGCATTTTGATTGACCTTTATAGAATAAGGGGTAAAATTATTTTATAAACACAGGGTTTTATCTGAGATGTATCGCTAGTATTGTAGGAAAATGGTATGAAAAGAATACTAAATAATAAGCCAAGCAAGAACTTAGGTGTTTTATTATTCCTGAGTATTTTACTGAGTAGTTGTGGCGGCGGAATTGATTTGAATATTCCAACAATACCTGAAGAGCCAACAACCACTGTTCAGCAAAAAATGCCACTAGCTGAGTTTAATTCAGTGTTAGCAAAGGACCCCCGATTCCAGGATATCGTTGAGTTTGCTCAAAATGACAAACAATCCGGCGATATTGTTGATGCGTTTATTCTCGGAGACGCAGAAGGTGCTCAATTAATACTGGCAAAGTTTGATACACCAGCAGACCCAGGTGCTGCGGTTATCCGTCACTGCCAAAACAATGATTGCATCTACGCTTATCAGGTTTTAGTTGATGGTCAAGCCAAGTTTAGCTGGACCACAGCACAAGGTTCAGTACCTATTCGTCAAATGTCACCCCCTTTCTTACTTCGCATTATTGATGAGGCAGATCCAGATGGTTCAGCGGTAATCGGGCAGATATCGCAAGATTTGAGGAGCCAGATTAGCAATGAGAACAGAGACTTATCATCTGAGATAAAGAGTTTTGTAGATAGTAAAAATTTGGCACGATCATTATCAGCACGTGCTTCTACAAATCGAAAATTACGTATTGTTTCAGCTTTTTCAAATGATCTGTTTAAAGTTAATTATGACGACTTAGTTGAACAATCTAATGAATCGGCTTACCCCAATGCATCAGTAACCTATAATGTGCAAGAAACTCAGGTCGATGAATTGCTCTCTAGTTTAGGCCCGGATGATGCTTTTGTTCTTGTAGCTCATGGGGATGTTTCAAAATCCAAAAAAAGAGCTGTAGGTATGAGTGTTGGTTCATCATCAGGACATGATAGTCACCATTACAATGAATCACAAATTCAGCGACAACTTGATGCAAATTTTTTAGATGGACCAGGAATCATTTTCTTCGCTGGTTGTGAGACCGCGGGTTTATTGGAAACCTTTGACGATGAAAACCGTATCTTTCTTGGATTTTCTAAAGATAATTTTGAAGGAGGTGTATCTAAAGCAGTTAAATTGTTTTTTGAACATTGGAATTCTGGTGCCACTCTTGGCGAAGCCATTGCTGCGGTTAACGCCTCAAGTCAGATGAAGAAAAGAAATAACCAATTAGTTGCGAACACAAGTGCAGATTTAGGAAGAAGAGTCACTGATCCCACTGAGGTAGATGCAGCTGGTGAAATTTTTGGTACGGTTACCGATGCTTCTAACAATCAAGCATTGTCGGGCGCTACGATCCGTTTGGACATACAACCAGTACCTATTCAGCGAACTAGCGCGTCTAATGGTAAATATTCCTTAAGGATACCCGAAGGTGCACCAAAATTCTTTGCGATCACGGCTTCTCACGAGGGATACATCCCACAAACCAAGAATTTATCCATATCAGAAGATAATCAGCTATTAGTCGATTTTTCTTTAAAACCTCAAAATGAAGATATTGTTGTCATTAATGCCATACCTGATGTGCATCATTTGGGCAATGATAATTTTTCAGGCGATATCAATAGCAAATTTCAAAAAACTGCAGAAGGCCTTAGTTATACTACTAGCTTCACTGTCTCAGCAGGGCAATTACCCCCTAACTACACTAACGCAAAAATATGGATGCTGAGTAAAGGTGCACAACTCAGCAATCCTATCTTTATTAACGGCACAATATTACCAGAATTTTTAAGAGGATCGCCAAGTGATGGAAGTTTTGGTGAATTTACGTTTGAATTTGACATTGGGTTATTAGAGGAAGGCAACAATACATTAAAAATTGAATCAGGATATTCTGATGACTATGATGATTTTGAATTTGTGAATGTTCAGATACATCTAAATTAGTTTAGAGAAAATCATTCCTTGAGTTGAATAAGTAAACTTTCCTCTTCAACCTTTAACTCATCAATGCCATCGGAAAAAGCTTTCCAGAATCCTTTTTCTGTACCGAATTCATCGACAAGGTCAATATTTTTTAATCCGCCTAACCAGGCATTTGGGATTGGCACTCCCCATAAACTCACACCAACTAATTTAACCACGGGGCGTTCGTCTGCAAACCAAACATCTAGCCCAGCATTTAGTTTTAGTGTTTTTCCACCAAGTATCGGAAATTCAGGATCAAGTGGCAGTAGAACATTGGCACTAGCTAAATTTGTTGATAAATCAATTGCGACTTTCTGTGCTAATTGAGTATTGTTTGCTAATAAAGCATTGATTTCTCTTTCTGTAAATCGTACTTGTCGTTTCGCGTTTGTTTCACTATAAGCTTTAGGTGTCAATTTAAGTTGATTTTTTGATTGTTTAGATACGTTTGTAGCAATATCTTGATGCGTAGTTTCTATTGAATTTAATTTTTCTTGCAGTGTCGTATTTTCATCTTGGCTAAGTTTTACAGGTGTAAACGCTTTTGCATTAAGTTGGGTGTACATCACTACGAATAACACCAATACGAGTAGTATTGCACTGAGTAAGAATATGGTAGTTTTTTGAAAACCTGTCATAGTATTTTGTGTTTTTTCTAATTTTTTCATGACATACCTCTATATTATTTCAGTTTATTATTATTTATTAAGACCGCTTTTATGCTGATTAATTAGTAATTTATTTGTAAAGTTTTGTAGTTTTAATGAAAGTGATATGTTGAACTCAGATATTTAGATGATTTTGACTAAATTGATGTCTTTCATTCAAAAAAAAGCGGGCCAGAGGCCCGCTGTGGTTTTAACGAAAGGGATACTATATTTAGTCCATCACAAACATTTCTACTCGACGATTTTTTGCGCGACCCTGATCTGTGTCATTGTCTGCAACCGGATTGTTTGAACCAATACCTTTAGTCATTAGTCGAGTTTCATTAACGCCTTGTTCGACTAAGAATTGCTTGATTGCTGCAGCACGTTCTACTGATAATTTGTTGTTAAACCACTTAGGGCCAACATTGTCAGTATGGCCAACAATTTCAATTTGCTCATTAGGATGGGCGTTTAATCGTTCAGCTAGCCCAGTGAGCACCATTGTTGCTGATTCTTTTAGTTCAGCAGAACCGACTTCAAACGCATATTTTTGTGTTTTTACAATTTCATTCAAAGAGCAGCCATCTAAGCCAGTGTTTTTTGTTGTAATACTGTTTGGACAAGCATCACGAGCATCTGCAATGCCATCACCGTCTGAATCAGGCTCACAACCCATGGCATTTACGACAGCACCAGGAAGATTATCTTTACATTGATCCAGATAGTCGGCAACGCCATCCTTATCACTGTCTACAGGGCAGCCTAGCGCATTGACGTTCACGTTAGCAGGTGTGTTGTCACATTGATCTTTACTATCAGCGACTTTGTCACCATCTTGATCTAACTCACAACCAAAGGCATCTATTTTCACATTTGAAGGTGTATTAGAACATTTGTCCTTAGCATCTGGAATACCGTCATTATCTAAATCTGATATAACAACCTTTGGCTCACTTTTGATTACCGCAGGGATTAATGTCGCCGCTGCAACAGCTTTTTTGTGTTTTTCACCCAATGGGATATATAAACCCAGATTAACGACGATATCGCCAAAGTTATCGTTATCTGCTATTCGATCATCGAAATCCATTCGGTAACGAACATCACTGCGAATTCCTGCACCGTGTTTATTAAGTTCGTACATAAAACCAATGCCCGCATGTGCAGCAGGATTAATCTCACTGTCATTGTTAACTTCAGTATTAAGTGCGCCTGCGCCAAGAACCCCGTAAGGAGAGAACTTTGCCGCACGATTCATGATGAAAAGACCATCGACGAAAGCGCCTGTTTGCGAAAAGTCATTTCCACCTGTATCAGCATCCATTGAATCATGTATGCCGTTTAGTTCAATATTCCAGTATTTGGCGACAGATTTTCCTATACCAAAATTAAATCCGAAACCATCTTCTGCATCACGATCACTATCTGGGATGATATAAGACAACGAAGGGGCTATATACCAACGATCATCATAAGTTTCCGCACTTGCGAATGATGTTAATGCTATTCCCAGTGCGCCGATTGTTAGAGTAGAAACGACTCTTGTTGACTTTTTTGCGATAAACATGACTTTGTCCTTTTTGATAAACTACTATCTACAAAAGTAAACTAAGTCCAACGAAAAAAATATAGGGGAAAGAAGGATTTAACAATGCTTAACAATTCAAGGCTAAAGTTATTATTTTAGTCTAATAAATATACAGCTTATCTGGTAGTGTTACATTTTATTTCACTAAATTTGATAGTGCATATAGTAATGCCAAATTAGACAGCAGCAATAGAATTGTCATGCCTTTCCAAAATCCAACGGGATTTTTATCTAGTAAGGAAATACCACCAAATTTGGCCAATTCAGGATTGGGTTTGCTGAGATCAAACATAAACTCTGACAAAGTTTGGTAACGACGTTGGGGGTTGAGTAAAACACCTTTTTCTAACGCGCCATCTATCCAGGCTGGTATTTGTGAATTAATTTGTTTCGCTGATTGGTACTTTACTCGTTTTAGATTATTTTCTGAAAGTGGTTGTCCATAAGGCAACTTACCACATAACATTTCATAAGCTATAACGACAATAGAATAAATATCTGATTGATGGGTGCCTGCATATCCTTCGAAGTATTCCGGAGCGGCGTAATCTAATGTCCCTAACAATTGATTGCGTTCAATCGGTTTGGAAATTTCCTGAATACCTGCAATTTTTGTTGAACCAAAATCGACTATTTTCACAGTACCTTGGTCATCGATCATTATATTTTCGGGTTTTAGATCTTGATGGACCATTTGCTGGCGTTGAAAAGCGCGGAGGCCCGTTATAATTTGCTTTAATATTTCCCTGACTTCTGTTATATCCGCATTTGGGTGGTCTGTAATCCATTGTCTTAACGTTATCCCTTCAATGTATTCAGTAACATAATATAAAAACTTACGTTGAGTTTTGATCGGAAGTACTTTTAATACATGTGGATTATTTATCCGACGTCCGGCCCATTCTTCATTGAGAAAACCTTCTATATAAACCGCATCATCTTCAAAATTAACTGAAGGCGTTTTAATAATAACTTTTTCATTGCTTGATAGGTCAAGTGCTACATAAACCTGAGTACGTTTAGTTGCATGAATTTCTCGAAGAATTTTATATCCATCAAGGATCATGCTAGCTTCAAGGTGAGGAGGAAAGGGCAATTCAGTTAACTGTCGATAAAACTCTTCCTCATTTAAATCGGGAAGGTTTTGTACGCGGCATATTTGGCAAGTTACATTATCGTTGCTGCTGTTTTCAAGAGCTTTGGTTACAATTTCTTTTGTCGCCCGTTCTGGATTATCATAATTACTCTGGATCAGGTCGATCAGATCTTGAGTGCGAACGAATTCATGTACGCCATCAGTGGAAAGGAAAAAAATATCATTCTCTTGTACATCGATGCTACGGTAGTCTATTTCAACATTGATATCTGCGCCCATGGCACGACTAAGAAAAGACTTTTCGCTGTCAGCCCATCGATGATGGTCGCGTGTAAGGCGTTCAAACTCTCCGTCACGCAGACGATAGATGCGAGAATCTCCTACATGAAATAAGTGCGCGGTAGTGGATTTGATGACTATGGCACTTAATGTGGTTAACATGCCGTACCCTGAGTGATGTACATTTTGGCTTTGGCCATAAAGCCAACGGTTAATTGCACCTAAAACTTTCTGACATGAGGTGCGTACAGTCCAGGTTTCGGGTGTACTGTAGTAATCAGTTACGAGACCGCGAACACAGGTTTCACTGGCTTCTCGCCCGGCAAGGCTGCTACTTACTCCATCTGCAATGGCAATAACAATACCTTTAGATGTTAATAAGCTGCCTTGAGGCACATGAATAGCACATGAATCTTCGTTGGCTTCTTTTATGCCTTTTTCGCTGTATTGACCGGCTATGACAGACAATTTTTCGGACATACTGAACCTAAATTCTATTTCAATGATTAGTTATCATAAACAAACAGGCGGTATTATGAAATACCGCCTGTTTGTTGCTTTGAAAGTAGTGAATGATAGATTGTTTATTTCACATCTATCATCTGAACGGTTCCGTCGGGTAAGGTCTCAGCCATTTGCCCTTTAGGCTCTTCTAGGAAGAACAAAATCAACATAAAAACAAAAGCGGAAACAATACCGATAAACATGAAAAATTCATTGTAATCAACCAGTGAATTAACGGTTAAGAACATGACAGCTCCGACATTACCGAATGCACCTGCCATTCCCGCTATTTGTCCTGTCATACGTCTTTGTACCAAGGGAACCATGGCATAAACAGCGCCAGATCCTGCTTTTGAAAAAATACCTGCAATTATTGTAACGCCAACAACTAATGGAATAGACCATGATTTATCAACAAACCCTAATAACAAGAAACCTGCAGTGATACCAGCGAAAACAATAATGAGTGTTAATTTTCGGCCAATTTTATCGCTTATCCATCCACCACCAGGACGTGCAACCAAATTGATAAACGGGTAAATGCCTGCAAGCAATGCAGCAGTTACTTTGGGAATGTCAAACCATTCCACATAAAACATGGCGAGCATCGAAACCACGGCCAGTTCTGTACCAAAAGTCACAAGATAAGCCCAATCCAGAATAGCAACTTGTTTGAATTTATAGCGATGCAATTCAGGAACTGGTTGTTTTAACACATGAGAATTTACTTGCCATATTTTCCAAACTTGAATCAGATATGTTCCAACTAATGCAGCATAAATAAAATACGTTGTTCCCTGGTCTATTAATGACATTTGTGCGGGTGATAATTTCCAGGTCAGTACGCCCAGTGCAAGGAACAATGGAATGTTCATTAAGATATAGAGAATTAAATCGCCACCGCTAGTCACTTCCATTGCACCCAATTTTTTAGGTTTGAAATAGGTTGAGCCTTTGGGAGTATTTGTCACTATGAAGTAGTAAACAACACCATACGCAATCGCTGCAAGACTTGCTACGGTGATAGCAATTCGCCAGCCGTCTTCACCACCAAAATTTGCTGCGATGAAAGGCAAGGTCATCGCCGCACCTGCAGAGCCAAAATTCCCCCAGCCACCATAAATACCTTGAGCTAATCCTGTTTGTTTGGCGGGAAACCATTCACCAATCATTCGAATGCCAACAACAAATCCAGCACCAATAAATCCAGATAAGAACCGTAAGAGGGCGAGTTTTTCGTAACTGTCTGCCCAGGCAAAACCGATACTAATTAAGCCGCCGGTAATCAGTATGCCGGTGTACATTATTCGAGGACCTAATTTATCCACCAACATCCCAACAACTATTCGTGCGGGTATGGTCATAGCGACATTCAATATGAGTAAAACTTTGGCTTGCTGATCAGTTAATCCCAACGCCTCTTTGATGAAAGGCATCATCGGCCCGAGGCCTAACCAGACGACAAACGTCATAAAAAAAGCAAACCAGGTGTAATGTAAAATTCGAATATTTGCTTTACCAAAATTAAATATGTTCAGTTGCTCAGGCATAACGATCTCGATGTAAGTATTTAGATTGCTTATCTGCAGCTAATATGCCATGCAATAAAAGATATAAAAAACAAATAGTTATAAAGGTAAAGATAATTGATTTTGAACCTTATTGAAGCATTTAATATTGTGATTATGATATTAACGCACTAATAAAGTGCAAAAAAAATTTCATGCCAATTTAGAAATTTTCTATGATTTTTTACTGGATTTGTGCTTGTTAACTAAACAAATATCGTTTTATGACTGTGTAAAAACCCAATGAATTGTGATCTTGCTTGATGTCGATGCGCATATTTTTCATCGCGCACCATAACGGAGCAATAGTTGGCTTGCCTGGGAAGTTGTGAAATAGGTAGTCATGATAATAATACAATAAAAACAGTATGTTAAATGTCATCAATGATTTTATTTATATATTGGCATCATACTAGCAGTTAGCTATTTAAATGTATTAATTGTGAGGTAGCTATGAAAGAAAAACTGGTCTTAATTGGTAATGGTATGGCCGGTATGCGCACCATCGAAGAGTTGCTAGATCTAGACAAGGAGATGTATGACATTACAGTGTTTGGTGCGGAACCCTATGGTAACTACAATAGAATTTTATTGTCTCCTGTTTTAGCTGGAGAGAAAACCATTGAAGAAATCATGTTGAATGATGAGAAATGGTATGTTGATAACAACGTTAAACTTCATAAAGGCAAAACGATTGTTAATATCGATCGTAAAAAGCAAGTTGTTATTGCTGAGGATGGTACTGAAGAAGAATACGATCGTTTATTATTAGCCACAGGCTCTAATCCTTTCATAATTCCTGTGCCGGGTCACGATTTACCCGGTGTTATTTCGTTTCGAGATATTCATGATGTCGATCAAATGCTGGATGCTTCTAATAAGCATCAACACGCAGTAGTCATTGGTGGTGGTTTGTTAGGTTTGGAAGCTGCCAATGGATTAATGCTACAAGGTATGAGCGTTACGGTAGTTCACTTGGGCGATGTCTTAATGGAACGTCAAATGGACACGGTTGCTGGTGAGATGTTGAAAAAATCACTGGAAGAGCGTGGTTTAAATTTCTTAATGGGTGCTTCTACAGAAGCCATTTTAGGTGAAGACCGTGTTAAAGGTGTTCGTTTTAAGAATGGCATGGAAATCTCTGCGGATTTAGTCGTCATGGCTGTTGGTATTCGTCCGAACATACAATTAGCAGACAAAATTGGTTTGCATTGCGAAAAAGGTGTTGTGGTAAATGACACTATGCAAACTTATGATCCAAAAATATATTCCGTTGGCGAATGTGTTCAACACCGCGGTGAAGCTTATGGTTTAGTTGCACCATTATTTGAACAAGCAAAAGTCTGTGCAAATCACTTGGCGAAAATGGGTATTGGTCGCTATGAAGGTTCGGTTACTTCAACAAAATTAAAAGTTACGGGTATTGATTTATTCTCTGCCGGTGATTTTCATGGTGACGAAACTACCGAAGACATCGTGATGAAAGATGTTAATCGGGGTGTCTATAAAAAAGTCGTACTGAAAGATAACAAGATTCATGGCGCGGTGATGTATGGTGACACTGTAGACGGTGCTTGGTATTTCCAGTTAATGCGTGATGAAACTGATGTCAGCGATATACGCGAGCACCTTATGTTTGGTCAGTCACATCTGGGTGATTCCGGACATGGTGGACATAATGCTGCTGCAGCTATGACTGATGATATGGAAGTCTGCGGTTGTAACGGTGTTACAAAAGGGTGTATTACCAAAGCGATTACATCAAAAGGTCTATTTACTTTGGATGATGTGCGTTCGCATACCAAGGCATCAAATTCATGTGGTTCATGTACGGGCCTTGTTG
>Ga0316207_10003355_pt1 | contig 14964 bp, 10 predicted proteins | sample 6weekpyrite_MG_FD_204943 | JGI IMG/M metagenome (GOLD analysis project Ga0316207, IMG submission 204943) | Microbial mat bacterial communities from mineral coupon in-situ incubated in ocean water Damariscotta River, Maine, United States -... | ecosystem: Environmental > Aquatic > Marine >... | reverse complement strand
GACTTTTTCCTGTTTTATTCTCCAGATACGCTTCATTTAACTCTCACAGATAAAAAACTGACCACTAGCAGAATCCCTCATACTGATTTTTTTATTTACACAGGCCCTCTAGAATCTCTAGACCCGCATTACCTTATCAATCGAACGGATACCTCCAGGCAAACTATTTCTTTTCATGACCCATATAGTTTTAAGCCTCAGCTAAGTGACTTTGATATTAATTTATTTACCGCGGGCAAGCACTTAAACATATACAGGATTCTCGGTGCCCATCCAGTCTGCATAGAGGGTATTGAGGGTGTTTTATTCGCCACCTGGGCACCCAATGCAAGCCGAGTCAGCGTGATAGGCGACTTTAACTCATGGGATGGTAGGCGCCACCCAATGCGTTCACGTGGTAGCAGTGGTATCTGGGAAATCTTTATTCCAGGCTTAACGAGTGAGACACTCTATAAATTTGAAATTCGAAACCGTCACAATGAGCAAATTGTGTCTAAAACTGACCCCTACGCCCAGCAGTTAGAAATGCGCCCTCGCACGGCCTCTGTTGTGAGAAAAGACTCCAGTTATGACTGGCAGGATAGCCAGTGGTTATCGTCAAGGGCATCTTTCGACTGGCAGCACCAGCCTATTTCCATTTATGAGTGTCACCTGGGTTCATGGAAAAGAGATGCACATGGACACTTTCTTAATTATCGAGAGCTTGCTCATCAACTTGTAGACTACATAAAAGAAACCGGCTTTACCCATATCGAACTCCTGCCTATCACAGAACATCCACTGGATGCTTCCTGGGGTTACCAGACAACCGGCTATTTCTCACCAACGAGTCGTTTTGGTGATGCCGAGGATTTTCGCTATTTTGTAAACCACTGTCACAAACATCATATTGGTGTTTTATTAGACTGGGTTCCGGCCCACTTCCCAAAAGATGAACACGGCCTTGCCCGTTATGATGGTAGCCCTCTTTATGAACATGAAGACCCACGTCGAGGCGAGCATCGCGACTGGGGCACTTTAATTTATAATTATGGTCGCAATGAAGTTAAAAACTTTTTAATCGCGAGCGCGGTATTCTGGTTAGAGGAATATCATATTGATGGACTGAGAGTTGATGCTGTGGCATCGATGCTTTATCTAGATTACTCACGTGAAGAAGGTGACTGGATTCCTAACCAGCATGGTGGAAATGAGAACATTGAGGCGATTGAATTTCTACGTGAGCTAAATATTGCAAGCCATGCTAATTTTCCTGGCACCATGATTATGGCAGAAGAATCAACTGCCTGGCCCCAGGTAACCCGACCAACCAATATTGGCGGACTGGGCTTTAGCATGAAGTGGAATATGGGCTGGATGCACGACACTTTAAATTACTTTTCTAATGATCCAGTTCACCGTCATTACCATCATGACCGACTCACCTTTGGACTGCTCTACTTATTTACTGAGAATTTTATATTACCCTTTTCCCATGATGAGGTTGTCCATGGTAAAAGCTCCATGCTCTATAAAATGCCTGGGGATGAATGGCAAAAATTTGCTAATCTGCGACTACTCTACACCTATATGTTTACTTACCCTGGCAAGAAACTTCTCTTTATGGGCTGTGAGTTTGCTCAGGGTGATGAATGGAATCACGATAAAGCACTTGACTGGTACGTACGGCAATACCCACTCCATGCTGGAATGGTAAAGCTGGTGAGTGATCTCAACAGACTTTACTGCGGACAAAAAGCGCTACACCAGTATGATTTTAACCCTGTGGGGTTTGAATGGATAGACTGCCATGATACTGATCAGTCAGTATTGTCCTATTTACGCAAAGAAGATAATAGCCATATTATTGTTATCCTGAACTTTACCCCTGTCTTACGTCATGACTATCGAATAGGCGTACCTGAAACCGGTGACTATGAGATAATTTTTAACTCAGACTCAAGTTTTTATGCGGGCAGCAATGCCGGTAGTCATTCCAGTATTCGCGCTGATAATATTGCCTGGATGAACCGACCCTGTTCACTCAATCTGAGCTTACCCCCCCTGGCTGGACTGATCATTAAACTAAAAAGATGAGCAACATACTTTATATTAGTAGCGAAGCCTACCCTTTTATCAAAACCGGTGGTCTTGGGGATGTCGCAGGTAGCCTGCCCGTTGAACTGTTAAAACAGTCACAGAATGTCAGACTACTTCTGCCCGCCTACGCAGAAGTTCTTGGAAAGCTGGATAAACATAAGGTGCTAACTGAAACCACATATTACAACCTTCAAGTCAGGCTTATTGAAACAAAGCTTCCGGGTAGCAAACTAACTGTCTGGTTAGTCGATTGTCCCGCGGCATTTAATCGCCCAGGCGGCCCCTATGCAAATGAACATGGTCAGCAATGGCACGATAATGCATTACGCTTTGCCATTTTCTGCCAACTAGCAACTGATATTGCACTTAATCGCTTCGCACTGAAATGGCAGACAGAAATCGTACACTGCAATGACTGGCAATCAGGCCTAGTGCCGGCTTTACTGAGCCTGCATCCAGTACGTCCCGCAAGCATATTTACGATTCACAACCTCGCCTACCAGGGTGTATTTAATCGTCAGACATTTGAAGATTTACACCTGGCTGAATCTCTCTGGAACATAGACGGCCTTGAATACTATGGCAATATGTCTTTTATAAAAGCAGGTATCGCCTATGCCGATAAAATTACAACCGTCAGCCCAAACTATGCATCAGAAATTCAACATTCGAAGTTTGGCTATGGCCTGGATGGCTTATTAAGCCACAGATCCGATGACTTAATTGGGATTCTAAACGGCATTGATAATAAGTACTGGAATCCCAATACTGACAGTTATATCAAGCAGAATTACAATCGAAGATCACTTAATAAAAAGTTGCTTAATAAAACAGATTTACAATGTGAACTCTCGCTTGAAGAAAATGCATCTGTTCCAATGATTGGTATGGTTAGCCGCCTGGTATCACAGAAAGGCCTTGAAATTATATTACAGAGCTTACCCAGGCTATTAAAAATGCCACTACAAATAGTCATTTTAGGGACGGGTGAAACTCATTATGAGATGTTGTTAACTGAATGGGCAAAAGAGTACAGCAACCAGTTTAAGGTTATTATAGGTTACGATGAATCACTGGCACACCGCATTGAAGCCGCTGCGGATTTATATTTAATGCCTTCAACGTTTGAACCCTGCGGCCTTAACCAGCTTTATAGTTTACGCTACGGAACCTTACCTGTTGTAACTAATGTGGGAGGCCTGGCTGATACTGTGATTGATGTAAATACACAACCAGGTATTGAGGCTAATGGTTTTGTCCTTAACAATCACACAGCAAGTGATCTTTCTGACACAGTAGAACGCGCAATTAACTTATATGAAAACAAAAAGCTCTGGCGAGAATTACAGATTAATGCCATGAGCTGTGACTTTTCCTGGAAAAACAGTGCTGGACAATATACAGATGTGTATGAGCAGGTATTAAAGCAAAGAGCACCTGCTCCAGAAGAAAGCGTTTCTACACAAATCACCCCTACATCAATAAGCCCATTGGGTAATGATGAGGAAAAGCACACTAGAGTTTAAGCCCTTCTGCGCTTGCGCACAGAAGCAGGCATGGACTGATGACTGATACTTGCAGAGCTTAGCCTGATAAAATTCAGGCATTGAATATTTTTAGCTGGTCGCTTTTTTGGCAACAGCGAAGCAGTCTTCCCGCCAGCTACAGTTTAATTGATCACATTCACCATTCGTTGCAGTTGCAAAGCAGCTAAAATTCCCCTCTGATAACTGGATTGTCTGTACCAACTTAACCTTATTAAGACGCGAAGCTTTAATCCCCATATCTTTCGCTATTTCACGAATTTCCTGCATATTCATTTCTTATCCCCTTGATAATAAAAATCATTAATCACTATTAAAAGAAAAATATATTTAAGAAAACGGTTTAATCTGAAAAGCAAACTGGTCTATATAATTTAATATGCTCCATATTTATTACACATATGTATATTACATATATAACACACGTGTTAAGTAACATAAGCCACAAATACAAAATTTGCAAATTAAATATAGCAAACGATTCTGACAGAAAACTGCATACAGGAAATCACTAAACACAAAGGCAGCTTAATAGATACAACTTATATCCTGATCCTGTGGACTATAATGTAGCCCAGGCCATTTATCAGGGCTACTGAACAGTATAGAGTGTATTAATTAAGTAATAGCAATGAGTTCTTAAAAACTGCAACCAACTATGTGCGTCCCATAGCTGCCTGATCAACATACCAGTTAATATCACCAACACTGTTGACCGGTAACTTTTCACCGGCTTTAACTCTAGCAAGTACCTCGGATTTACCCTGTCCGCCTGTTAGTACAATTCGACAACGCGCTTTCTGAATAGTGGAAACGCTTAATGAAACCCGATCATCCGGCTCTTTAGGCGAATCATGAACCGCAATAACTGAGCGCATATCTTCTAAAGCCCTGTTTCCTGGAAACAGGCTAGCTGTATGACCATCTTCCCCCATCCCCAGGAAAATAATATCAAAGCATTGAAATTGATCGACCAGCTTGCGATAGGCCGCCGCTGCTTTCTCTGCCCCTTTTTCTGCTGGAATTCGATATATATTTGTACTCGGCAACCTGCACCAGAGGTTCTTTTCCAGCATCACATCATTACGTCCCTGGTGTCCCACCGGATAACAACGTTCGTCACCAAGGTACCAGTGAACTTTATTCCAGGACAGCTTTTTTTCAGACAGATAGCCAAGACATGCAGCGGGTGTATTCCCTCCGGGTAAGGCAATGTGGCAAATATTATTTTTCTGAATACTGTCCTGGATTTTTTCCGCAATAAAATCGGCAGCAGCCTTTTCAGCCTCAGAAAACGCATCATAAACAAACCAGTTATGCATGACCAATGCTTCCCCGTTTAACTTGGCTTATGCCAGCCATCAACGCAGTTTTCAAACAACTCATCCATACCTGGCACATCCCAGGTACCTGCGCGATAACGGTCAACGGATATTCTGTCTTCCCAGGCTTTTAATATGGGTTCGATTATCTCCCATGACTCTTCCACTTCATCGGCACGTGAAAACAAGGTCGCATCACCGGCCAGGACATCGTGTAATAAAACTTCGTAGGCATCAGATACATCTTCTCCGTTTTCTGAGTAAGGTGCACGCATTACCATGCGTTGCAAATCCGTTGTAAGGCCTGGCATTTTAGCATTCATACGTAAAGCGATACCTTCATCCGGGTGAACGCGAAACACCAGAGAATTTGCCATGGGCGGATTTGCATGGGTATCAAATAAATTAAATGGAGGTTTTCTAAAACGTATAACAATTTCTGATACACGCTTAGGTAAACGCTTACCGGTCCATAAAATAAAGGGCACACCCTGCCAACGCCAGTTATCTATGTGAAAACGCACCCCTGCAAATGTTTCAGTGACTGACTCGGGGGAAACATCCTCTTCCGCCACATAAGCTTTTATGCCCTCATCCTCATCGGTATTTGCTTTACCCGAACCATACTGTGCTGCAATAGTCTGTTTTTTAAGGCTTGCTGGTTCCAGTGGCCTGACCGCACGAAGTACTTTAATTTTTTCATCACGCACTGCATCCGCGGTAAACTCCACTGGCGGTTCCATTGCGACCAGTGTCATAACCTGCATCAGGTGGCTCTGGATCATGTCACGTAATGCGCCTGATTTTTCATAATAGTTTGCGCGATATTCAATACCAATTGATTCCGCCGCAGAGATTTGAATATGATCTATAAAATTTCTATTCCAGAGTGGCTCAAGAATACTGTTCGCAAAACGATACACCAGCAGGTTCTGTACACTTTCCTTTCCCAGGTAATGGTCTATGCGATATATCTGGGACTCGTCAAGTAACTCCTGTAACTCAGCATTCAGCTGACAGGCACTTTCCAGGTTCATTCCAAACGGCTTTTCAATAACCACTCGCCTGAAGCCATCCGTTTCATCTGCTAGTCCCAGTTTATGTAAGCCTGCCGCTATGGTGGTATACCAGCGCGGTGGAACCGCACAATAGAATAAAGCACTCTTTCGCCCGTTTAAGGTTTGCAGAGACTCTGCTAAGGCTGAATAGGTGGTTTCTTCCTGTAAATCACCATCAACCATTTTGCACATTGAAGAAATAACTTCCCATTGTTGCTCATCCATATCCAGGTCTGGTGCATAATCCTTGATTCCTTTATACAATGACTCCAGCCACTCTTCCCTGGTACGTTGCTTTAAAACACCAATAATTTTACTCTCGGGGTGCAATAAACCACAGCGCAGCATTTTCACCAGCGCAGGTATCAGCTTACGTTTTGTTAAATCCCCTCCTGCACCTAAAATTACAACATTTGCTGGCTCGGTCGGTTCACCAATACACTGATTTTTTTCTGTGTTATCCATTTTGATCTCATACAAAAGTTATCAAACAAATGCTGTCTTTACTCTGCTGGGCGAACACTGTGCCCACCAAAACCTGCTCGCATGGCATTGAGCACCTTACCACCAAAAGCATCTTCCTGTCGGCTTCGAAAACGCATCTGTAATGCGAGCGTGAGTACCGGTGTTGGTACGGCTAAATCAATTGAATCCTGGACCGTCCATCGTCCTTCACCTGAGTCATCAACATAGTCACTTAATGAAGATAAGCCTGGGTCAGTTTTAAATGCATCCGCAATTAAATCCAGTAACCAGGATCGCACAACACTTCCGTGCTGCCAAATTTCAGAAACCTGTTGCAGGTTAATATCCATTTCTTTTTTTGCATCCAGAAGCTCAAAACCTTCGGCAAAGGCCTGCATCATTCCATACTCTATGCCATTGTGAACCATTTTGACATAATGACCCGCACCCGCAGGGCCTACATGCCCCCAGCCTTTATCTTTAGCCGGTGCCAGTGATTCAAGCGCGGGCCGTACTAAGGCAATAGCCTCATCGCTTCCGCCAACCATAATGCTATAGCCATTTTCAAGCCCCCAGACACCACCGGATGTGCCTGAATCCACAAAGTGAATACCAGACTGGTGCAAGTTTTCAGCTCGCTGCTTGGATAAATTAAAATTTGAGTTTCCGCCATCGACGAGTAAATCACCCGACTGTACGCCAGCATTGAGTAAACTGGAAATACTCTCATCAACATACTGGTGTGGCACCATCAGCCAGATAACACGCGGCGGCTCCAGTGCTTCTATTAAGGCTTCGAGTGTAGGAACAAATGAAATGTTTTTGTTTTCCTGAGCAAGGGACTGAGCATTATTTTCATCGACATCATAGGCAATAACCTCATGGCCGTCCTGCACCAGGCGTCGCACCATATTTGCCCCCATCTTGCCTAAACCGATCATTGCAAGCTTCATATATCACCGTTCCTGATAGTTAAAAATTTTATTGGTTAAAGTATAGAAATGACCTGTTGCATATACTTTACATATTTATATGGCAGCAATTTTTATACCAGTATAAATTAATAGTAATCAACCCAGCCATTATTTACTTTGCAGCGCTGAATAAAAAAGTATATTTTTTTACCTTATCGTGAATATTTTGGTACAGCTTATGCAACTTATTAATTATAGAGACTAAAGAATGAATTATTTAACATTTTCAAGGCACTGTTTATGTGCAATTTATAACTACATTTGTTGCAATTAAAGACTTAAGCTCCATCATAGTGCATAACTGCTTAATACTTAAGTCTAAATACTCAGCTAAATGACATTAATAGTAAGAGACGAGACCAGACAATATGAGCAATGACATTTTAACCATTATACTGGCTGGCGGTGAAGGCTCACGTTTAGCCCCGTTAACAAAATCCAGAGCAAAGCCATCGGTTCCTTTTGGCGGAAAATACAGAATTATCGATTTTACACTCACCAACTGTTTACACTCAGGCTTGCGTAAAATTTTAGTCTTAACTCAATACAAATCTCATTCACTGCATAAACATCTGCGTGATGGCTGGTCAATTTTTAACCCTGAGCTCGGCGAATATATTACCCCGGTTCCCGCACAAATGCGTCACGGTCATAAATGGTACCAGGGCACCGCGGATGCTATTCACCAGAATGCCTATCTGCTAGAACGCAGTGATGCTAAATATACCTTGATACTCTCCGGCGATCATATTTATCGCATGGACTATGCCGCTATGCTGGAAACCCATAAGAAACTCAATGCTGATGCAACCATTGCCTGCATGGAAGTCCCTGTTGAACAGGCACGCCAGTTTGGCATTGTATCTATCGATGAAAACCAGCATATTACTCGTTTTGATGAGAAACCCGAAAAGCCTGCACCCTGTGACGAGGAGGCTAACTTTGCGCTGGCATCAATGGGAATTTATATTTTCTCAACCCCTTTACTGCTACAGGTACTCGAAGAAGACAGCAATTTAGAAACTTCCAGTCATGACTTTGGTAAAGATATACTCCCGAAACTTCTACAGAGCAATCGAGTTATGGTACACCGCTTCGGCGACGCTCAGGGTAGAGTTTCTCAGGATAGATACTGGCGTGATGTCGGTACGATTGAATCCTATTACCAGGCTAATATGGACTTGCTCAAATCCATACCGCCACTTGATTTATATCAAAACAACTGGCCAATTCGCTCTTATCAGGCACAGACACCACCCGCACGCGCTGTACCAGGTATTTCAGGAAACGAAGGTGTATTTATCAACTCTATTTTATCGGGTGGCTGCATCATTTCCGGTGCAAATGTTTCACAGTCAATTCTTTTCCAGAGTGTATATATAGATGATGAATCAATTGTAGAAAACACCGTGCTATTTGATGGTGTAAAAGTAGGCAAACGGGTCAGGCTACACAAATGCATTATAGATAAAGGCGTACACATACCGGACGGTGAGGCAATAGGGCTGGACCTGGTAAAGGACCGTAAACGGTTTACAGTGACCGAAAATGGCATCGTGGTCGTGCCCCTGGGCTACACTTTTTAGCCATATCCTGCTTTTATTATTTCCTTATGTACTAAAATTAGACAATCGTGCTCTCACATCTTGAGATTTTAGAGTATGATTCGGAGTCTAAACAAAGTTCATCATAACTATGATAATATAAATGAGGATCTATTAATGAAGAATCTAAATCTGCCTAGCCTGTCATTTGCTATTGCCCTGCTTGCCATTCCATTCAGCTCACAGGCCGAGTCCTGGAGCTGTAGACATACTAATGACGTTCGTGAAATCCACATCCTGACCGACTCTCCTTCTAGCAGTGTTCCCTGCCGTGTAGTCTACAAAAAACTCACAGAGGGTGTAGAAGACAAGGTTCTCTGGAATGCACAAAACGATGCTAACTACTGCGAAGAAAAAGCTAAAGCGTTTGTTGAAAAACAAATTGGCTGGGGCTGGACCTGTGTAGAAACTATTAGTGATGAAAACTCCGCAGAAACAGAGACTGCACCTGCTGAGAAAGCACCAGACTCTAACCCTGCTAATACAGGCTCATCTATTACTTCTCCCTAGTAACAGGCAAGCTGAAGAGTAATTTAGGAATATAGCTGTCTATATTAACTATATCTGTAATGACTATACTCTGGGTTTTAATGACCCAGAATATAGTTAAGCCTGAACTATGTGGACATTAGTATTATTTAAAAGTCACAACTGTTCCTCTGTACAGTTTCATTATTGTGTTAGCCTGCAGTCAAGTGCCAGGCTAAACAACAACTTTCAAATGACCGAGAAAATTAATACTCCCTTACACTAACGATGCGTATATAATCTGCTAATGAGAAGTTTAAGAGCCGTCGCTGCTGGCAGCATTTTTATTATAATCATAAGCCTGCTTATGCAACTTGCGTATATTTTCATCGCTGTCGCCTACAACTCTCTTACTAAGAGCTATCCCTTTTTAGCGGACATCAGCGGCTCTCTAAATTACCTTATAGGCATTCCGCTATTTATGCTCATAATGTTTTCAGGTGGTTATCTAACGGCATTGATTGCTACTAAAAATATTATATTACATTGCACTATCGTAGCCTGCCTTACAGCGGGTGGAATGATACTCTGGTCACTTGAAAACTCACAACTTAGCTTAACCGGCATAGTCGTCATTTTTCTAGCCATAATATCATCAGCTGCGGGAGGCTTATACTGGCAAAGAAGCCATGACATTGTGAAATCTCACGAGCTGGATGAGCATTCGTAGTGAATCTTGCAACTTTAAAAAAACCAGCCATTATTCTTATCCTGATTGTTACAGGCATTACACTTGAATTCAGCGGCATTCTGGATACTGGCAAATGGCTAGCTATCGCAAGAGAGTATAATGATCGCTGGTGGCTAGTCATAGTTTTAATTTTACTGCAGGCAATTATGTTTACATTTGCCCTGGCAGGCTCCCTTTTTTTATGGGTAGTAGCACCATTATACCCCCCAGTAATGTCAGCATTTATTTTAGCCGCGGGAGGAACACTGGGCGGTATAATGGCATATTATTTTTCCAGAAGACTAACAGATGACTGGGTATCCAGGGTTGAAAACTCTCACACATACCGACTGCTTCATAAGCACGATAATTTCTTTACTCTATTCGCTTTCAGGGTGTTTCCGGCTTTTCCTCACTCATTAATAAATTATAGCTCTGGCATACTACAGGTAAAGCTCAGTCATTTTATAGCAGCCGCCCTGCTTGGGATTTCAATCAAATCATTTATATATTCAAAAGTAATTTATAGCGCCACAACATCAGCATCAATTGACGAGCTGCTGAATATATCCACATACGGCCCATTGATATTAATTTCTGTTATTACCTTGGTAGGTGTCGCGATTAAGTACAAGATGAGTGATAAGCCTGAAAAGTAGGCCTTGAAGCTAAAACACTTATTGAACTAATGTATGAATAGGTACTGGTTCTCCAAGATGGTAACCCTGTAAATAGTCAAACCCCATATTTTTCACATAGTCCAGGACTTCCTGGCTATGCACGAACTCAGCCACCGCGTACATTTCAAGCTCCCTGGAAAACCCTAAAATAGTTTTACAGATAACCTGCGAGCTGGTGTTATGATCAATATCTTTTATCAAAGAACCATCGACTTTTATATAGTCGACCTTTAGCTGCATAAGGTATGAAAAGTTAGAATACCCTGTGCCAAAGTCGTCAATAGCTATCTTACAGCCTAAGGCTTTCATCTTATTTATAAACTCTGTTACTTCTTTAAAGCTATCTATCCCTTCAGACTCTACAATCTCAAGCACTACCCGACTTCCTATCTGGTAATCGATTATTTTTTTCTCAAGAAACTCCACTGTTTCTTTATGAAGAATATCTTCAGCAGATAAATTAATTGCAAATTCCTTATCTGGCACCCTGGAAAACACTTCAAATGATAACGAGATAACTTTGCGGGTAATCAAATGATAAAGCTTGGTTTTTTTCGCAACATCCAGAAAGAAAAAGGGTGAAACATACTTTCCGTCCTCATCAATCAATCTTACCAGGCATTCGTATTTCACGATCTGCATAGTAGTAACATCGACCAGCGGTTGAACAAAAAGTGTAATTCTATCATCAGCCAACGCGGCTTTAATTCTTTTTGTCCACAGCATATTGTTCTCATACTGCGCAATTAAGTTCTCCTGGTCCTCATAATAAATAACTGACTTTCGGGTATCCTGAGCTTGCCTAAGAGCAAGCCCAGAATAACTTAAATAGCTTTTCTTATTGCGAGTAAAGCCAATTGATGCACGTAGATCAATAGTATCACCGTCTACATCAGCCTGAAATTCCTCAATTTTCTCGATTGTAAATTTACAAATTTGTTGAAACCAGTCGATATCTATTTTGTTCTTTGATAACAATCCGTATTCGCCACCTGCCAGTTTATATATCTCAATACCCTTTGATACAAGCAGCTTTTGCAACATCTCAGATAACTGACGTATTGAACTTAGGGCACTATCATAACCATAGTAGTTTTTAATAACTTCATAGTTATCGAGAGATAGCAAAGCAAACACAAGATCATCTCTTGCCTTAACATCCTCACTTAATTTGATCCTGTTTGGTAAGCCTGTATTGATATCGGTTGTTTGACGCAAAATCTGTTCACGCTGTTCAACCACCTGGGTAATATCATGCTGAATACTAATATATTCTACAATTTCTTTAGCCTCATCTAGCAATGGAACAATCGTAGATTTAACATAATAATCAGCACCAGACCTGGTTTTATTTTTAAGCACACCTTTCCAGATCTGCTTTTCCCTCAGTGTTCTCCATATTTCATCGCTTATGCTTTGATCCATATCTGAATCATTTAACAGATCACTTGAGGCACCAATCAGCTCTGCATGTGAATATCCACACACCCTGACAAACTCATCGTTAACATAACTAATCGTTCCATCAGGGTTCATTTTGCTCACTATAGAGCTTTCATCGACAGAGTGCTTATACTGCTCAAGCAAAGCGGTGTATTCCCGTACATTATCAACCATAAGCATGAATGCATTACTAATAGCCCGTGTTTCAGGCTCTAAACGTAAGCTTGAAAAATCAAGAGATTCGCCTAACTTATATGCCCCTACCTGCCTGGCAATACGACTTAGCGGCCTTAACAAATACCTTATCACTAGCGCAAAAACAAGAAACAGCACACTCATAATAGCCAAATAATAGATAACCCGTTTACGCATCTCATAGACTGACTCATTAAAAGACTCCATTGAGTAGGAAACCTGAATTGAACCAATCCTGTCAGCACTTACCGGATCTTTTACTGGGTAGGTAATATGAAAATGATCTATACCTTCGTTATATTTTTTCTCCCATAAAACTTTATCATTCATATTTAGACTACCACCCAAAACCTGGCTCCTATCCATGATTTGCTGGGCAATATTTTTACTTTCCTCTGTTAACCCAAGGTAGTAATTTATTGCTATCATCGGTTCTATAGTTTCTGCAATCAGTAAAACCTTCTCGTTTTCTACCTTTCTCATATAACGCTCGAAAAACTCAGACAAGGTCACATACATAAACAAAACCGTGACTAGCGAAGCAAAAATAAAGGTTATGGTTATTTTTACTGAAAGTGAAATTTTATTCATTCAATTACTTTTACAATTTTATAAAACAGGGGTTGAAAGTTAATACCATAGCTATGTATTGCAGACTTATTTAAGTAGATATATGTCTTTTCTTTCATTAACACACTCATAAGGACATTATTAGAAAAATCCCTGTAATCATAGCTAAACACCAGCCTGTTATTTTCAGATGCATGACTGGCAACACTCGATTGATAATCACTCTCACCCTTAAGAACAAAATAGGCAGTTGCCACCGTCGTCGCATTAAACAACGAAAAATCCACCAGCTTGATTACCATCTTTTTATTTCCCAGCTTACCTCCATATTGATTTTCAATGAGTTGTTTTACCTTATTTGCCACAATTACATCACTCGCCGTATGTAAAACTTCTATTACTACCCCATCGCCGCCTGATTTAGACGATATATCTTTATCCAGAAGTATAATTTTTGGAAAGATAGATGCTTGTGCACGTATAAGTAAAGGATCATACTCAAGCCCATACACCTGTAATGACATCATCAACACAGTTAATTTTGCTAGTATAAAAATTATCTTCTTCATACTAGAACTCTTTACTCAGCCTCAACAACCAGGTTCTACCTGGCTGCTGGAAATCATCAGGATAGGTATTATCCGGTGAAGGCAAGTAATATTCTTTATCAAAGGCGTTTTTTATTGATATGCTAAATCTCAACGAATCCGGTGAATTTTGATATGAAGTCGTTATATCAAGTAATGCATAGGCATCTACATCACCCCTGGTATCTGCGACTACCCTGCCCTTTTCTCCTGAATATTTCAGTAATGCTGAATAAGAAAGTTTTTCACTAAACCGATAGAGGTAATAAGTATTTAATAAAATCTGTGCTGAGTTCACCATTTCACCCGACACATTACTTCCATCTATATACGAATAATTTAAACTAAAAACATCTCTATCAAACAAGCCTGCCCCATACTCAACTTCAAACCCATAGAGATCATTTTCATCCGTATTACTAAATGTTCTCGTCGCATTTTGTGCATCTATCTGCTTGTCATTTTTAAGCAGGAAAGTATTAAACTTGAAATAATCCCTGTGTGAAATATGTCTTATATAAGCTAACTCTAGTGCATCAACTTCTTCGACCTCAAGTACAGGGTTAGGCAGAAAAAATGCGGGAGCCGTTAGATATTGTTCACGCCAGGATGGCTCTCTATATGCCTGGCTGAACATAGCTTTGAAAATATGTACATCGTCATATCGATGTACTGCAGCAAGCCTGAAAGCTGACTGGTCCGGCACATCATTATATTGACTTAACTTGCCGCCCAGTTGTATGGTCGTTGAGGCAGTAACATCAAACATATCTTCTATGTAATATGTTCTAACATCGCGTTTTTCGTTACTAAACAGATCAAACTCATTCAGTGTTGCCAGGTCATCATCTGAGGTTGCAGCATTATTGTCATCAATTTCAGACTGTTTAAAATTAACACCTATATGTAACTTATGAGATGATGATAAATTAAAGTTTAGCTGCACCCTTTCACTGAAAGTTTGTTCTACATAATCTACAAGGAGGTATCGACCATCTGCCAGCGTTACTCCTGGCGGTATTGTTACGCCATCTGGCATTACCTTATTTTTTAACTCTCGTGTTTCATCAAAATAATCAAGCTCTAATTCCAGGCTAAGTTTTTCTGTCAATGCACGGTTATACTTTATTTGAATTGAATTATTACCTACATCCAGAAAATCTGTTTCATCTTCAGAAATGCTAAAGGCCTGACCATAGCTAACACCACTATCATTCTGCGAGAACCTGGATTTAATGCTTAAAC
>Ga0316207_10003354_pt1 | contig 14976 bp, 17 predicted proteins | sample 6weekpyrite_MG_FD_204943 | JGI IMG/M metagenome (GOLD analysis project Ga0316207, IMG submission 204943) | Microbial mat bacterial communities from mineral coupon in-situ incubated in ocean water Damariscotta River, Maine, United States -... | ecosystem: Environmental > Aquatic > Marine >... | reverse complement strand
CATTCACTGTCTGGCTAGATGTACGTCCCGTATAACTGGCAAAATCAGCCGAGCTATCGAGTGCCGAGTCAAAACCAAATAATTCATTTGTATGCTGTTTCAGTGTGGCTTCTCTTTCTGCACCGAAATCCGCTGCCATTACCGCAACAGGTGCCAGAAGCGCGGCACCTAGCATCAGGTTTGCTGTCGCTTTCTTGTTAAACATTAAAGTAAGTCCCAATAAAGGTTTGATAAAGCGCAGTTAAAAAAGAGCTAACAAGTGTTAATTCTGGAGACAAACCTGCCAAACTCATTAACAACTGCATCAAGACCAGGGAAATTACGTAATTGTTGTTACAGAAAAACGACAGATTAATTACATTAGAATTAACTGATTGTTTAGGTTATATGACACCATAGTAAAACTGAGACTTTCTGTCTCTTGAAAAGTATAGAGTCCCCCACATACCCATCAAGCTGATAGCTTAAAAGAACATAAACATACAGGCATGTATCGGCATGCACATCCATTTTTTTCGTGCGTACACTCCGAACTACAAATAAATTCAATAAAATCACCCACACGATATCGCCCACAGACTAATTAGAAAAAGTCCGAGAATTTTACGAGTACGAAAAATATTTAAGTACACAGGTTTTACGGCACCAGTTCGCAATACTCTGAAAAGATATGATAAGAAGATTATTAATTTTAGTTTTTTACTTTACCCGGTTGACAGGAAAATAATATGGGAGTAAAGTCCCGGCAAATCATTTCTTATTAATTAATTCAAACAGGAGGCCACTATGTTAGTCATTGAAACATTCAATATTTTAATATCAAAGAGCCTCGTGTCTTTTACCTTCCGGTAATACTCCCGGCCTGTACAGACTGGCTCCTACATTAGAAATCAATTAATACACCTGATCAGTTTTACTGAGCAGTTCGTCTAATTGCGTCTGTTATATTCGTGATTTGTATACTGTGGTGTATGTAGGAAAAAACATGAAACAATCAACATTAACGCATAAAACTGCGTTAAAGCTTTGTACTGAAGTAGACCCTTTCGATGGAGTAAAACCCTGTTATTTAAATCGTGTACCTGGGTATTCAGATCAAAGTAAAAAAGACAGTCGTTGTAGAAAAGCTAAACAGAAATCACACCGCATATGTAATGAGGTTTCGAAAGTATTATCTATGGCTTTAGCAGGCGATATGAGCAACCCCATGTTGCAGAGTTTACAGGTAGTCAGCGTAACAGCTGAAGGTGCTGGACAATATTTATGTGTGACCGTAGGTCACTATGATAATGAGTTTGACGTCACCGAATCACAACTTATTACAGAACTGAAACGTGTTCAGGGGTATTTACGCTCTGCAATTACACAACGAATTAATCGAAAACGTGTGCCGACATTATTGTTTAGATATGTCGGCATGCTGGAATAAGGTAAATTGTTATGCCAATTCAAAAAACAATAAGTAAGGGAAAGGTTCCCGTTAAGATATATACCGATGACATTGATCATGCGGCAATGCAACAGCTTTATAATATGTCGCAGTTACCGATCATTCATAGTCACCTTGCCGCAATGCCAGATGTGCATATGGGCAAGGGTGCAACGGTGGGCTCTGTTATCCCAACTAAAGGTGCGATTATTCCTGCGGCAGTCGGTGTTGATATTGGCTGCGGTATGAATGCTGTTCGCCTGTCGATAAAAGCTTCTGACCTGCCTGATAATTTACGCAGTATAAGGTTAGCTATAGAACAGGCTGTACCCGTCGGTTTTAATATGCACACCTATGACCGTGCCAGGAACTCGACCATACGCGCTCTTTCTGGAGGACTTGATCGGATTATAACAAAGCATAAAAAAATTCATTCACTACAGAAGCGGCCTTACCAAACCTGGATAAGGCAAATAGGCACACTAGGAGGAGGTAATCATTTTATCGAATTATGCGTTGATGAAAACCAGGACATCTGGATTATGTTGCACTCAGGAAGCCGCGGTATTGGTAACGCTATTGGACAGTATTTTATTGAGCTTGCTAAAAAAGATATGGGGCAACACCTGGTGAATCTTCCAGATAAAGACCTGGCCTATTTCAGTGAAGGTGCTCAATATTTTGATGATTACATTGAGGCGGTTGAGTGGGCACAGGATTATGCCATGTCAAATCGGCGTGAGATGATGTATCTGATTATTGAGGTGCTGCGAAAAAAACTACGTAAGTTTGGCATTACCAGGGAGGCGATAAACTGCCACCATAATTATGTCTCAAGGGAGTTCCACTTTGGAGAAAACGTATACGTTACCCGTAAAGGGGCAATTAGTGCCTCTGAGGGCGAACTGGGAATTATACCAGGAAGTATGGGTGCAAAGTCTTTTATCGTTAAGGGCAAAGGTAACCCGCAGTCTTTTTGCTCCTGCTCACATGGCGCCGGCAGAAAGATGAGCAGGAGTGCCGCTAAGCGCGCGTATTCAGAGGAAGACGTGAGTCAGCAAACCCAGGGAGTTGAGTGCCGTAAAGACAGGGGAATCATTGATGAAATACCTGCTGCATATAAGGACATCGATCAAGTAATGCAGGATCAGAATGACCTGGTTGAAGTTGTACATACCCTCAGGCAGCTGGTATGCATTAAGGGTTAAAAAACAGACATTAATTTAAATATGAGGAATCACTATGTTAACTATTAAGCCACACAGATTGATCAGCACTTTGATAAAAAGTTATATACATACAGAACATCAAGGAAACCATAATGAAGAGAGAACTAATAGATGAGGTAATTAACTGCTTACCCAAAGATAGAACCCTGTTTCATTATTTTAAAGGTGAATACGCTTTTAAACTGTTGTCATATGCATCAAGGAGTAGAAACACGGTTAGTCAACTGAAGAAGTCCCCGTATCAGCGTTTATTAAATCAGCCGGGGGTTAAAGCGGTATTATCTAACAAAGGTAGCGGCTCAGTTACTCCTGAGATATTTACTCATGTCTGGAAACAAAACAGTGAACCTTTTGTACTAACACTAGACTCATGGGGCAAAACCAGACACTGGGGAGATCAGCTTACCCGAGACGGAGGCAATCTTGTATTGCAAATGAATTTTACTGAGAAACATAATCGAGCCTATAAAAAACTTGTTAAACCTGAGGATGAATTTATATTTAACTATGACGGACATCCGGTTATGACTCAAGGTAAGCGTAAATTATTCAGGGATACCTTAGCCTGGTCCAGACTGGATATAAATTTACAAAGTGGTGAAGTTTTAATCGAAGAAATCCAGAGTGATTGGGTAAGGCGAGTTAAAGCCTGCGCACTGGCTATAAAGGCTGGAAAATCACCCTGGCATCTTGATTACTGCGATTGTAACCCAGATCGATTTGTGACCTATGTTGACAATGTTTTTAAACCATTTTCTGCACTTTGGTCAGAAGCTATGTTAATGGCGAGTATTAAATTTATATTCACTGAGCTGGGAATTAATAAAATTTACTATCACACCTATGAAACAGGCATGCAAATAAAACAGATATACGGCAAACCGCCAAGATCACTGTATTCCGATTTACCAAGGAAGTTCTGCTTCGAAGTAACGGACGAAGACCCTGTGTTTTTACAAAGCGATCGATCCTTCATCCGCAAACGCAGAAAATTAAAAAATGTTAACTGGTATAAACTTGAACTGTAAGGAGATTAATATGCCAAGACCACGTAACTATGTAGCTCGCTCTCCATTAATGAGAAAAGGCGGTGCACATATTGAATCAAAAACAGGTAAACGAGTGCGTGAACGACTCGCCCTCGAAGACGCGCTTGATGAATGGTTTGATGAAGAACCAGACAATAACGAGGAGGATAACAAAGGGGAGCAACTTGCTCCCCTTTGTTTTTTTACCGACAATATATCCGAAGCCATAACGGGTATCTCGATTTTGTATGATCTTAAAAAACGGTCAGTTTTAATATAAATTTATAAACTAAGTGTGAAACAGGCACACTGTAAATAATTTGAGTTTATTCTCATCCATTTGCGATTTCTTTAACAATACATGAACCAGGATCTAAAACAGCTACTCATAATCAAACTCAGCCTGGTAATCTTCCGGATTAATTCCCTGAGCTTTTAACGGTTCAATTAAACGCCCACGGGTTACTTTTGCAGAAGAAGTAATATACCCTTTAATAACATGTTCACGCGTCACCGGCGAATCATCATCCTGGGCAAGCTGTTCAACCACCTTTATGACTTTACGTCGAGCTAACATGCGGAAAAAAGCGGGCACATATGACAACAGGCTAACCACAAGCTCTTCAGCATCAGGTAACCAGTCACCGGTTTTATGCAGGGTTGGAGTGAAATCCCACTCGTCTTCTGTCAGTTCACGCCTGACAATAATAGAATGCCCATTACTATCGGTGACACAGGCAATTTCCTGCAAGTCAGGGGTATTCATGGGCGCATACCGTGACAACGCGCCCTGCTCAAGTAAATAAGCATATGCCTTATCCACCTCATTCACGCTTAAACGTAGACTGACGGTCTGCTCAATATTCGGTACCTCAATCAGGCGAATTAGCACATTGCCCGAATCCAGCTCAGCAAATCCCTCACCCTCCTTGCTTATAGTAAAGCCAATAACACCAGACCAGAGCTGTTTGGCTTTCTCCAAATCCATCACCTGCATATCAATATGACTAATTCCGTGAAACATTTTTTCTCTCAAGCTTATAAGTTGTCACTTAATATAGGGCAATGATTACCATAGATCAAATCTGGTATCTAAAAGCCACATACTTTTAATCACTGAAATTATTATAAGACATTTAAAATATTAAATATTTAGTACGGAAATTTAGCGTCTTCGACACACATAAAAAGCTTTACCAGCCATTAAAAACAGGAAATTGATAGACTCCACATACACTACTAGAAACAAGATAAGCGATAAAGAATCTATCCTATTCTTATTATATGAATAACAGGCGAAAACTGTGCAGAGCTACAGTAAAACATACATTACAGGCAGTAATCTTTTAATTTTACCCTGGCTCTAATAATACATAATCAGTCACCCACATCCATCCATGGAAACTCGCTGATTATTATTCTCACTTACATTCTTTATTTAAACCCCAGTTTTATATATAGAATAACAGGTGGGCATATTCCTGAAAGTCCTGAGAATATTAGTCCCGCAGGTGGCAAATAGAGCAACCAGTGGACCTGGTTCCAGCCAGATAAATATATACCCAAACAAATAACTGTTGCTGTAGTTAGAAATGTCATACGCATTGTAGTTGCTTCACCCCAGTACATAGATACATTTGGTCAACCGCAATCTCCAGATGAACTCACCCATCATAATGTTCTTTTATTCTCTAATCCTGTCTCACATCGGTTCTGGTCATTTCAGGATAGTCAGGGCAAGGAAACCACTATCAAAGTCTCTGGCTATTTCGAAACCAATAATTGCGAATCACTAAACAAAGCCACCATCGCGGATCTTGGTATTGCTTTAAGGCCCAGGTGGGACGTATGGAGATCAATTGCATCTAATCAGCTGGTGCATTAATGCCTCAGTACGTTGCACCCAAATTCAATATTCAGGCTGTTTACCCAGGCCGCACGCACCTTCCCCTTAAGGCACGGGTTTTTATAGACGCCTTGAAAAATGATTTATCAGAAAGAACTCAATGTAATTGCTAGCCTTTTCTTTAGTGCTTTTATACTTTGATAAACATTCACACCCTGGCAAAGTCTTTTAAACAACACTGACCAGAAGGGTTCGCTGACTCACACGAACAAACAGACTCTCTGGTTTTCTGTAACACGAATTGTTTAATTTCTGTTTTTTCTTTTGCATGCTTTTTACTCACACCAAAACAGTAACATATTAGAGCTTCTTCTGACTCCTCCTTAATCCCTATTGTCGTTCTGACATTTTCTTTTTTTATAATTGAATTATCTTCTGAAAAATAAACGACTTCACACTGTGGATGACTACAAAAATAGTACTGTTGCTCTTCAAGTTTAACATTCCATACATTTTTTAAGTGATGCAACATCGTTTTTAATGACACCGCCAGGCTTTTTTGCTGACACACTGGGCAATTACACTTCAGATTTCTGGGTGCATTATGGCTTTGAGAAGAGCAACAATCTGACATTGTTTTTCCTTTAGACGGTCATTATTTGAACTATTTTCTATATTACTAACAGACTATTATTCCCGCTCATAACATACTTTTGCGCATTCTGTTATTACACAATTTTTTAGGTGGATAAAGTACATCCCATAAAGAAACAGAAAACATAAGCAGCAAGCCGAAATAAAACAAATAGGTACTCCAGTCATACGCCCACAGTGGATACAGGGTCAACAAAATCATAATCGGCCCTGTGATAGCGGCAATTAATCGCAACCAGACCTTATGGGATAGAAATGACAGTACAGCCGTAACCAGGACAATTAAAACAAACACCGGCAACAGGCTGTTAATAAACACTCCTTCAAACTGAGCCAGAAACCCCAGACCCAGTGTCGAAGCCAGGGCCCCAAGTGCGGGAAAACACGCTGCGCAGCCCATTGATGCCAGTAAGGTGCCCGCTACACCTGTTTTATCCAGCAGACGACTGATGGATTGAAACATAATATTATTACCTGTGCTTGATGTCTGTCATGATGAGTATAAACTCCGTAGCATGGTACAGAGTCAAGCACGGCGGCTAATTATGAATAACCAGCAAACCAGTTTAACCATCGGTGATATAGCTAAGGCCGCTGCTGTGGGCGTAGAGACTATCCGTTATTATCAACGTAAAGGACTGATAGCTGTACCCACTAAGCCATTGCAGGGTTTTCGAAAATACCCTCAGGAAGTTGTCAATATTGTACGGTTTATTAAACGTGCACAAAAACTTGGTTTTAGCTTATCTGAAATCGCAGAGCTGCTTGAGCTAGGTTCAGGCCATTGCAATGATGTTAGAGCACACGCTGAAAAAAAACGAGATACCATCGAAAAACAAATTCGTGATTTGCAAGCACTTCACAGCACTCTCAATTCATTAATTGACAAATGTGGCGCTAGTAATAAAAACCATCCATGCCCAATCGTAGAATCTTTATTAGATGAAGGAATTTAAATGTATACAATCAAAACTGCTTAACGTACCAGAGTACGCAACAACAACGCTATCTACAAAAATAACTTGCATCTGTAGATATTTCTACATAACAGTAATTACAAGCTTATGCATGTGTTAGCTTTCATTTAACTATCGCTAAAAACTTACTTTCTAAAAAGAAAATTTACGCACAGTAACAAGCCTGGCATTTACACCTGATGCTCAACCGGTAGTCCCGCTGTCTTCCACTCAGGAAACCCATCTTCAAGACGCCGCGCCTTAAGACCTTTCTCTCGGGCTTTCGCCACGGCATCAAATGCCAATACGCAGTGTGGACCTCGGCAGTAGGCAACAATTTCCTGTTCTGAGCCAATATCCTGCAAATAAGTTTCAAGCTTATCAATTGGAACATTTACCGCACCGGGAACATGACCCGCGGCATATTCCTCTTCCGGACGGACGTCCAGTACTGTAACAAGGTCATCTTTAACTCGCTGCAACAACTCTTCCCTGGGAATCGCCTCAAGATCATCTTTAACTGTCAGAAAAGTATTCACCAGGTACTGAACATCAGTAATATGCCGTTGCGCTACATTTCGCATAACATCCAGCAACTGAATTACATCATCACCTGTCAGGCTGTAGTAAACTTTTAAACCTCGCTTATTTGGGGTAACCAGCCCCGCCTGTCTTAGCTGCTTTAAATGCTGCGATGCATTACCGACTGTCAGGCCAGCAACTTTTGCCAGATCTTCGACGCTACGCTCCCCCTGCGCCAGAAACTCCAGCAACTCCAGCCTGTAGCCGTTCGCAAGCGCCTTACCAACTCGGGCAAACTGGTTAAATATATCGTGCTTAAAACTCGACATTGTTGACATGCTCCAAAATTCGAGTATTCTATTAATTAATAGAATACTGTATCATCATGAAATTATAACCCTTTGACCCACGGATTCAAGTGGGTAGCACGGGGCCAGAGTTAATTAGCAATACCCCTTGAGGACTGATTTATGGCTATTTTTGATTACATTACAGAAAATGAGAACACCCTCCGGCTACTCTTTTTCTTCGGCACTCTGACAATCATGGCCCTATGGGAAATCTTTGCTCCAAAACGAGCCTTAACCGTCTCCAAGACATTACGCTGGGCAAATAATCTCGGCCTGGTGTTTTTCAATAGTTTTATCCTTCGCCTGATTTTCCCGGCTGCCGCCGTCGGAGTCGCAGCATTTGCAGCGGAACACGGCTGGGGGCTTCTCAATTATTACTCATTCCCCCTGAGCTTCAGTATTGTTGTGTCTATTATTGCCATGGATTTTATAATCTATCTACAGCACGTAATGGTTCATGCAGTGCCGATACTGTGGCGCCTACATCGTGTGCATCATGCCGACCTTGATTATGATGTCACTACCGGCGCACGCTTTCATACTCTTGAAATTATCCTTTCAATGCTCATCAAGTTTGCCACTATCGTGGTGCTTGGCCCTCCGGTTGTTGCCGTAATAATTTTTGAAATCATTCTGAATGCTATGGCCATGTTTAACCACGCTAACGTGGGGCTGCCTAAAACATTAGATACCTTACTACGCTGGTTTATAGTGACCCCCGACATGCACCGCGTGCACCATTCTATTGAAGATGATGAAACTAATAGTAATTTTGGATTTAACCTGAGCTGGTGGGACCGACTATTTGGCACTTACCGTGACCAACCCAGAGCAGGGCACCAGGGAATGACTATTGGCATCCGCAAATTCAGGGAACCAAAACAGGCCAGCTGGATAACCGGCATGTTAACCATGCCATTTAAGGGAAAGATTTCCGGCTATACCATTAACCGTCGTGAATGGAGTGAGCAGGATGAAAAATAAGCTGACTCGCATTTTATTGCTTCTGGCTTTAGCCACGGGTATCGCACTGGTTATCATGTACCGTGAACATCTGGATGCCAGCCAGTTTGAAACCCTCTTAAAAGATTCGGGTGCAGCAGCGCCCCTGCTCTTTATGCTTTTATACGCCATTGGCACCGTGTTCTTTCTACCCGGCTCAGTTTTAACATTATTGGGGGGCGCCCTGTTTGGTCCCTACTGGGGTACCTTATATAACCTCACCGCCGCAACCATCGGTGCCATGCTGTCATTTTTAGTCGCACGTTACCTTGCATCAGACTGGGTTGCGCAGAAAACCGGCGGCAAGATGAAACAGCTCATTAACGGTGTTGAGAATGAGAGCTGGCGCTTTGTTGCATTTACCCGGCTTGTGCCACTGTTCCCTTTCAACCTGTTGAACTACGCCCTGGGCTTAACACGCATTAGTTTTACTCAGTACAGCGTAGCCACCTACATCTGCATGCTTCCCGGTGCAATTGCTTATACTTATTTAGGTTATATCGGACGTGAAGCAGCAACCGGCGGGGAGGGCTTAATACAAAAAGCATTATTAGCGTTAGCACTACTCGCCATGGTGGCATTCCTGCCACGCCTGATCGGTAACTTACGTAAAGGCAGCATGATTAATAGCCCTGAGTTAAAACAGCGCCTGGATTCCGCTGAAGACCTGTTACTACTGGATGTTCGCACTGCTGACGATTATAGAGGCGAACAGGGGCATATAACCGGCTCAATCCTGATACCACTTGAAGAACTGGAGCAACGGGTGGATGAACTTAGCGATTATTTAGAAAAACCGGTTGTGACTATTTGTCGCACTGATCGTAAGTCGGCCAAAGCTGCGCAATTATTAGCACGCAAAGGATTTGCCGATGTACATGTTGCGCGCATGGGGATGACTGACTGGATCAAAAACAACTATCCGGTTGAGAACTAATCAAGGTGGGATCAAGTGATTTCAACGAGTCTGACCCCTTGATTTCCTCAACATCAGGTACTGTTACTAATGGGACACCCTTTTCTACTAATTTCAATACTGCTATGTTTTTTCAGTAAGGCCTATGCGACTGAAAACCACTGGCAGTTATCCCTGCTCAATGAAAACATGGAAAACGGGGATGCTTCTTCTATACGTATACAGACTGGGGATTTTCTATATGGCGGACTTAGCCTGAACTACATACACTCATCAACTGTTATACAGGCGGATGAACGTAAAACGATTTATCCGTTAATGATTTTTATGGGCCTTCAGTACCCATCAAGATTAACACCTTTTATTGAGGGCGCCCTGGACCTGCCAGAAGTTATTTTTGATGAAGTATTTGATGACGAAGAAAACCAGATTGACCTCACAGACTATTACATCTCCAGTGGGCTTACACTCTCGATAAACAAAAGCGTTTCTCTATCCGTTTTTGCCCGGAAATATGTATTTAAGTACCAGGGAGCTACATTGAACATTACAAATAAGGTACGCACCGATAGCTATGGCGCTGGAGTTACTGTGCGTTTTTAGCCGCATCTTAAGATCAGGGTGTGACTGGCGACTGCTTTAATTAAATTTTATTTCTCTTTTTGGTAATTACCGAAACTGGCCTGTAAATATATATTTCCATCGGCCGCATTAACAAATGCCATAGAGGGATACCGGGCATCTTCTGTACGGAATAGCTCTTCTGTAATGGGCAATATTTTCATGCATTTTTTCAAATGTGAAAAACAGCGAAATAAGCCCTTATCTATATGTTTAATGCGCAGAGTTTCTGTCTTTCTGTTTGCCATAAATGGAAATCGTTGTGTAGTTTCTCGATACTCTCCGGTTAACAATGAAATACGATCACTGGACAACGTTTTAATTGGTGGTTTCTGTAGTGTACCTGCTTTATTTTTCTGCGCTTTTTTATTTTCCCTGGGTGTATTCTCAATAAGCCAGTTATTTAATAAACCAGTATAGCTATTTAATATGTCGTGTCTGAATGCATTAATCACAACAAAATATGCACGCTGACTTTCCTTGCTATAGGCAAACTCGGCAAGGTAACCATCTCCATCGCCATTATGCCCATAAAGCTTGTGTCCCTTAAAATAATCACTACGGATACCCAGGCCATACCCTGTTTTCATCCCAGCTTTGGCAGCCAATGAAGTTTCGGGGGTTTCTATTCTATTCAGCGCGGACTCAGTGACCAGTTTATTATCTGACTTTAAAGGCTTGGTAAATAACATCAAAAACTTGGCCATATCACTGGCTGTGGTATTGAGTCCGCCAAATGGACGGTACAATGTATGCCAATAGGGTATAGCGGACTCTAAGTCTGCATCATAACCTGTCACTAAATTTTGCTGTAGTTTTTTTGACCATCGCAGTTGTGAGTCACGCATATCGAGCTTATGCAATATTTCGCGTTCAAACCAGTCATCGTAATTCTCTTTTGTAACAAGCTCTATGACACGGCCAATATAACCCGCACCCTGGTTTGAATAAACATAGTGATAACCAGGTTGCCATTTCACACGTCTTGCTTCTGGCTTTAAATTGAGCGCGGCCTGTAAACTAAGCGGGTCTGGATAATCAAATTCTCCGCGAGTCATATCCTGTATACCTGCGGTATGTTCCAGTAGCATTTCTAAAGTCACCGGTGATTCAGGCCAGGGGTTGTCTAGCGGAATGTTACTATCAATATTTTTAACTGCCTGATTTAGTCGTAATTTACCCTGCTCCACCAGATGCATAAGCGCTAGTGACGTAAATGTTTTGGTAATCGACCCCACTCTAAACAGGCTTGATTCTGTTACCTGGCGCGGGTTTTTATGTCCATATTTACCGAGACCACCCATTGCGATAATCCTGTCTTCCTCGACTAAAGCGAATGAGACAGCACCAATACCCGTTCGATTTTTTATACGTTCAAGATTTTGTATAACGGGTAGTTTAGTTTTTGAGTTATGTGTTTCAGCCAATGAATCTGTGCTGAAATTTAAAATAGACAGACAAACTAGACTGCAGATAAAAACATAAGCCCCACGTAGCAACTGTCCTGAATCTAACATGCTAAAAAACATTACCAATAAAGATACGTTTTCTTATTTCCGCCCTGGACGCATCAACTGACAAAACCACACTTTCTCGTTGATTATAAATGACTCCCAGGCTTGACAGTAAGGGTACATAATCCGGCATAGTATGGCTTGCTTTGTATTGATCAAATGCAGGCTTGAATATTTTGATACTCGACTTGTTACTGGGCCAATGAACTCCCACTAATTGATCGAGTTTTTCAGCAATCTCTGATGCTGACATTGATTTGTTATAACAACAGTCATTGAGCTGTTTAAGTACAGTATCAAGTGACATATCATTCTGGCTTAATTGCCTGAGCTTTACATCTACTGATAACCAATAGTGCACACCACTCCAGTGTACTCGCATAAAGTTACGATACTTTCGCATATTATCGCTAATTTCTTTCAGATTGAGATGAGATAAGTTATTTTCCTGACGGCCACGCTCAAAACCTGAAGCCAGCTCATTCCATAATTCATCCTCACGGATTAAACCTGCACGTGCCTGAATGACATTTTGATAATATGTCGCCAGGCCTTCCGAAAACCAGATATTTCCGTATCCTCGGTATGGAATGAGTAAGTGACTAAACTCATGAAAGGCAGTCCAGTCACGGGTGATTTCTTTAAAACCCGCATCAGGGTTAATAACCAGCAGAACCTCATCCGGTGTACCCCGTGTCACCTGCCCCCATGGCACTGGACTACGATTACTCGTACTGGTTTTAATATGTATATTAAATTTGTCTTTCGGCCATTTTCCGTATACGGTTCGTAATGCATCGGTAACGAGTTTCAGCCATTCATAAGTCTGATGTCTCTGTGCTTTATTTAAAGAAGGCGTATATTTAACGCTTATGGTTTGATCTGAATATTTTATTAAATCAGCACGCGCCTGAGTACACGCAAACAATAGTAAAAGTAGTGAAATAACACGTTTTGTATATCGCATCATATAAAGCTACCTCATGCCTATTAACACCCTGTCTATACATTCTGTGTCTACAGGTATGGAATTTATGGATAACTACAACTTAAGCTGTTCAGGTAAAAAGCTATAACTAATATTAGTGCTTCCACACAAAACCAAATTAAAATTACCTGTTCACTTACTCATTAAATATATTCGTAACTGCAATATCAATTATATCATTTAAGGATTTTATCGAAGCACCACTACTCGCCAGCACTCCCATACCTGATATAACGGCATTTATATAGGAAGTAATCTGTTTAACATTATATTTTTTATTAAGCTTACCCTGCGCCTGTTCTTTTTTAAAAAAATCAATAAAAAATTCATTATGATTTTTTTTTATCTCATCTAATTTTTTAGATATCTCATCTGGTATGGTTTCGCTTGCTGCCTCACAACTGCTATTTACAATCATGCAACCTTTGGGTAATTGTGGGTCTGTAACTAACTGCGCTGTAGCCAGCATATAGGCTTTTAAACGCATCTCTAAAGGTGCTGTTTCAGGCTCAAGTAATTTGTTTAACAGGGGCGAACCATACTGCTGCGTATAATGATCCATCGATGCTTTAAATAGTTGCTCTTTATTACCGAAGGCTGCGTATAAACTCGGTTTATTGAGGCCTGTTCTTGCCGTTAAATCACTTAAGGCGGTACCGTGAAAACCATTTTCCCAAAACAGGCGCATGGCTGTATCTAGCACTTCCTGCTTATCAAAAGAACGTTTTCGGCCCGCTTTCATCGACATCGCTACAGATACCCTTACTCAACTATTTTATTTTTCAGTACTTGACATTATGTACCGCCCGGTAAATAATGTCAATTCTGTACCGAGCGGTAAATAATTTAAATATATTGGTACACGAAAAACTCAACTAAAGAGGTATTATACAAATGGATATTATTAAAAATCGTACAGTTCTAGTGACAGGCGCTAACCGTGGTATAGGTAAATCAATAGTAGAAACATTCTTACAGGAGGGCGCGAAAAAAATTTATGCCGCGTCGCGGGATTTAAGCACATTAAATTCTCTACAGTCTCAATATGGAGACAAAATCACTCCCTTGCATATAGATTTAAATAAGCCTGAAACTATCGATGCTGCTGCCGCTATCGCCACAGATGTCGATGTAGTAGTTAATAACGCAGGTATGTTGAACATTGAACAACCGCTATCAGTAAGTGCAGTTGATGCATTCAAGGAAGAAATGGAAGTGAATGTATATGGTTTAATGCGCGTAGCAAAATCATTTGCCCCTGTATTGAAGGCAAATGGTGGTGGTACTTTAATACAGTTAAATTCACTAGCATCCATTAAGTCTTTTGCAGATTTCTCTACCTACTCAGCTTCAAAAGCGGCTTCATATTCAATCACTCAATCCTTACGCGATGCATTGCAGGAACAGGGCACGCAAGTTATAAGTGTTCACCCTGGCCCCATAGCAACCGATATGGCAGATTCCGCTGGTTTTACGGAAATGGCAGAACCTACAGAATTGGTACCACAGGGTATTCTAGCGGCTATGACAAAAAATGAATTTCATGTTTTTCCTGACACCATGTCAAAACAGGTAGGGGGCGTATATGAAAGCTTCGCAACTAATATTGTTGAAGCTAATTTAATGGAAGGCTAGTATTTAGTTTACACAGCAAAACCCGGGGCACAGGAGCTCAGCGTTAGATATCATAGGGTCAACTCGATGAACTGCATGTCTCGTGTTTTGCATATAGCAACTTAACCTGCATGAGGCGTGAATCAACAGCCGGGAAAAATTTACTCTCAAAAAACAGGCGCCTGTAGCTTTGATCAAGTAGGCCCAGATTCACGTTGCTGCCACCATGCGTGCATAGCCAGGAACATATCCTGCAATGCCTTACCGTCTTTGCTAACTGAATATTCTACTTTTGGCGGAACCTCCG
>Ga0316207_10003353_pt1 | contig 14983 bp, 15 predicted proteins | sample 6weekpyrite_MG_FD_204943 | JGI IMG/M metagenome (GOLD analysis project Ga0316207, IMG submission 204943) | Microbial mat bacterial communities from mineral coupon in-situ incubated in ocean water Damariscotta River, Maine, United States -... | ecosystem: Environmental > Aquatic > Marine >... | reverse complement strand
CGCATCGGCGGCAGATACCTCCGTCAACAAACGCGCATCGTGATGATGGCGAGGGTCTTTATCATACATACCATCTTGATCCGTCAAAATAATCAAGCCATCTGCCTCAACCAGATTTGCAACCAAAGCGCCAAGCGTATCATTATCACCAAAACGAATTTCATCCGTCGCAACAGTATCGTTTTCATTGATAATGGGAATGGCGCCCAGGCCAATAATGGTACGAATGGTACTTCGCGCATTTAGATAGCGTTTACGGTCTGACAAATCATCATGCGTTAATAACACTTGCGCAGTATGCAATTGATGCTGCTGAAAACATTCTTCATAAGCCTGAACCAAGCCCATTTGCCCCACGGCTGCCGCCGCCTGAAGCACAGGCAGGTGCTGCGGACGCTCGTCCAGACCCAGACGTACCATACCCTCAGCAACGGAACCGGACGAAACCAATACCAGCTCCAACCCTTGTTGTCGCAAATTCGCCAGCTGCACTACCCAGTCCGAAATCAGATCACGCGCCAAGCCTTTTCCGTCATCGGTCAACAAAGCGCTGCCAATTTTAACCACCCAGCGGCCTGAACGGCTCAACTTCAGTCGTTTAGAATCTGATTTTTCCATCTGGAGCTTTGCCTCTATTCCCCAACCCTTAAAGCTTTGACCCTTAAGACACCAACCCGAAGAACAACAACAATCACTTAAGGGGCGTAAACCACTTCAACGTCATCATCATCATCATCGAAGTCGTCATCAAGATCATCGCCACCTTCTTTTTCACGCCTCGCTTTCTGTTCAGCCTTATACGCCCGTAATTTTTCTCTAGCTTCCTGCTGCATTTTTTCTTTTGTTTGCTGCTCTGCCTGGGCCAGCGCTTGGTCCTCGACTTCAGCCTGCGCTTTACTTTCGATCCAGATCATAATATCTCGGCACAAGACCTCAAGCCCTTCAGAGTTTATCGCTGAGACCGGGTATACAGGTCCTTCCCAGCCAAGCTCTTCAACCAGCTTTTTGCAGGCCCGCTCTCGCTGATCTTCAGGTAACAGGTCCAACTTGTTCAGCACCAGCCAGCGATCCCTTGATGCCAGCGTCTCACTAAATTTACCCAATTCTCCTTCAATCGCACGGACAACATCAAAGGGGCGACTACCATCAAAAGGCGCCATATCAACAACATGAAGCAACAAACGCGTTCTAACCAGGTGCTTTAGAAAACGCACGCCTAATCCTGCCCCCTCTGCCGCCCCCTCAATCAGGCCCGGAATATCCGCGATCACAAAACTACGATGAGACTGCACTCTAACGACACCTAAATTAGGCACCAAGGTAGTGAATGGATAATCCGCCACCTTGGGCTTGGCCGCCGAGACTGACCGAATCAAAGTCGATTTGCCTGCATTAGGCATCCCCAATAAACCGACGTCGGCCAGCACTTTCAATTCCAGTCTAAGTTTACGGGATTCACCTTCGCTGCCCTTGGTCGTTTGCCTAGGCGCTCTGTTGACGCTGGATTTAAATCGGGTATTACCCAGGCCATGAAAACCACCCTGCGCGACCACCAACTGCTGCTCGGCAACGGTCAGGTCACCCAGTACTTCTTCAGTATCAACATCCACAACAGCCGTCCCCACCGGTACTTGCAGCAACAGGTCTTCACCTCCGGCCCCCGTACAATTGCGACCGCGCCCAGACTCGCCGGTTTTGGCACGATAATGTCGCTGGTAGCGATAGTCGATCAGCGTATTGATAGATTCGCTGGCAACCAAAATCACCGAGCCGCCATCGCCGCCGTCACCGCCATCCGGGCCTCCCTTAGGAACATATTTTTCCCGACGAAAGCTTAAACAGCCATTCCCGCCCTTTCCTGCATCGACCATGATCGTCGCTTCATCTACAAATTTCATTGCGCCTTCTCCAAGCACCAAAAAAAAAGCCCCGCAATGCGGAGCTTTTTATTTCAAACATGTGACTGCAGGCTTACTCCGCCGCTTCAACCGTCACAAATTTGCGATTCTGCGGGCCTTTTGTGACAAACTTAACCACGCCATTTGCAGTTGCAAACAAGGTGTGATCTTTGCCACAACCCACATTGTCTCCAGCATGAAACCGAGTGCCACGCTGACGAACAATAATATTTCCAGCCTTAACAATCTGACCACCGTAGCGCTTAACACCTAAGCGTTTGGACTCCGAATCGCGACCGTTACGGGTACTACCACCCGCTTTCTTGTGAGCCATTTCTCTACTCCTCTAGCTTTCCTGTTCTTTGTATAAAGTCTCACGCTAACGTGAGAGCCCAGTATTAGCCTTTAATTCCAGTAATTTTCACCTCAGTGTACCACTGACGATGCCCCATTTGCTTCATGTGATGCTTACGACGTTTAAATTTCATGATTTTTACTTTGTCGTGACGACCATGACGAACGACTTCCGCCGTTACTTTCGCTCCCGACACAGTCGGCTCACCGATTTTTACATCTTCGCCATTTGCGACCAGCAACACTCGGTCGAATTCGACCGCACCGCCAGTTTCAATTTCTATTTTTTCCAGCTTCAGCACTTCACCTTCTGTTACCCGGTGTTGCTTGCCACCACTTACAATCACAGCATACATAATTTTGCTATCTCCAAAACCCAATTTCGATACCCCAAACATGAGGCCTTCCCAAGTTTCGACCAGCGCTAAAACGCATTCAGGCCGATCATGCAATTTCTAATGTTCAATCTGTTTCTAAAGGAAGCACTTTGGCAACCCTATAACAGAGAATGGCGATGACTTTGAGGGCGCGTGATTCTATGCGATTAACGCATCAGATGCAAGAATATTTCCAACACCGGTATTTTCTTGACAGACGCGAATCTGCCCCATAGCATTGCCGTCCGTGCAAACAATGTGGTGGTGCCAGCGGGCAGCGCGATACCTTCCAGTATTAAGACTTTTTAGCATGCAAATCGAAGAGATATACCAGAGCGTCGAAGATAATTTTGAAAGCGTCAACCAGCTGATTACCAAACAACTCTCCTCAGATGTCCCCCTGGTTGAAAAGATTGCCCAATATATCGTCGAAAGCGGCGGCAAACGCATGCGCCCCCTACTCGTTTTGCTTACCAGCCATGCCCTGGAATACCGAGGTAACGAGCACATTAAGCTGGCGGCCATTATCGAATTTCTGCATACCGCCACATTACTGCATGACGACGTGGTCGATACTTCAAACCTGAGAAGAGGCCGTGCAACCGCAAACGCACAGTGGGGCAACGCCCCCAGTGTTCTGGTTGGCGACTTTCTGTACTCAAGAGCCTTCCAGATGATGGTCGAAATGCAAAGCATTCCGATCATGAAAGTACTGTCAGACGCCACCAATATCATCGCCGAGGGAGAAGTCTTTCAATTGATGAACTGCAAAAACCCCGATATCAGCGAGGCAGCTTACTTTGAGGTCATCAAAAACAAGACAGCCATGCTATTCGAAGCAGCCTCTCACTCTGCCTCCATTCTTGCAGACGCCTCGATCGAAATACAAGAAGCCATGAAAAACTTTGGCTTGCATTTAGGGCTCGCATTTCAACTGATTGACGATATGCTTGATTATGTTGGCGATGCCGGAACCATGGGCAAAAACGTTGGCGACGACTTGGCCGAAGGCAAACCAACCTTACCATTGATTTACACCATGCAGAATGGTTCAAACGATGATTCAAAGCTCATTCGCGCTGCCATTCGCCATGGCGACATTTCTGCACTTGAGAAAATCTGCACAGCCGTCAATGAATCTGGCGCGCTTGAATATACCCGTCAGGTCGCAGAAAAATCATACCATGATGCCTGTCTATGCCTTGAGATACTACCAGACAGCCGGTACAAAGTGGCTTTACTAAGCCTTGCCAGGCTCGCAATCAACCGAGATAAATAGCCCTCAGCTGACATTTCCTGGCGGCCGGTTAGTCTATAGCCAGATAAATGCCCCGCAGATTCAGCAATAGTTTAGACAAAAGTCATAGAGGCTTATCACCATAAACTCGTATACTATAGTTGCGTTGGCAGAACAAAAAATTTGCGCCCAAATTAACAGATACGCAGCAACCGCTAAAGAGAACACCGCATGTTACAACTTTCAGAACTTGATTCCTCCTTTCTTTTTCTGGAAACAGATAGAACCCCCTTACATGTTGGCGGCGTTTTTATCTTCAAAAAAAATAACAACCGAACCAAATTCAGTTTTAACCGTTTCCGCGACATCATTAACTCAAAACTTGGAAATGAACCGTTTTTTCGGGAACGATTGATTGAGTCGCCGTTAAATCTAGACATGCCGGTCTGGACAGACGATCCACAGTTTGATCTCGATAATCACTTGCATTATATCAACCTGAACAAGCGCACCGAAGCCACGAAGCTAATGGAGCTTGCCTCGCAAATATACGGCACGCCTCTGGATAGAAGCCGTCCTTTATGGCATGTCACCTATGTTGACGGACTTGACAATCAAGACAACCTGACCAAACAACACTTTGCCTTGATCATTAGAGTTCATCTCACAGCAATCGACAGCATCACTGGCGAAGACGTACTGAGCCAGTTACTTCATGTCAGCCCTGAGGTTTCGGAAATCGGCGAGCTTGAGCCCTGGGAGCCTGAACCGCTGCCCAATTCCGGAAACTGGCTGGGAGCCGCTTATAACAGCGCCTTAACATTGCCAAACAAGCTGGCTCATCTTGCAAAAGAAACAGCATCTGCGGCCTTTTACTCGATTCTTCACGATCGACTGCAAAGCCTCAACCTGCCATCATCGCTTATGAGCGTTGCCGCGACACCGATCAACTGTCAGATCTCCAATAAACGGGTCATCGATAATATTGAGATACCGATGTCCGATATTCGCACTATTCGAAAGAACATGCGTGACGTCACAACAAACGATGTGGTCATGGGCATCTGTGCGGAAGCACTTACAAACTATTTGAAGGACAACGACTCAGAACCAGGTGCACCGCTGATAGCACTCGCCCCCATTTCGGTTCGATCAACAAGTCTCGATATCAAATCGGGAAACCAGCTGGCTGCAACGTTATTCTCTCTGGCAAGTACCGAAAAAGATCCTGTCAAACGCATCAGACTCATTCATGAAAACGCGACATCGTCCAATAGTTATGATGCCGCCATCAAAGCCAATCGACTGACCGAACTGGTGCCTTCTTGTATTGCAGCCTTATCCGCCCGCGTTTATTCAGAATTTTTGCTGGCACAGAAACACAAACCCATGTTCAATCTGCCTATCACTAATATCCCCGGTCCACAGTTTCCGTTGTATTTCGAAGATAACGAACTGACCAACTATATTTGCGCCATGCCGTTGTTTGACGGAATCGGGCTGGCAATGATGGTGATAAGTTACAACGGCTACTACAGCATCACGACAACTTACTGTCCAGACTCCCTAAAGCAAGACAAACCTTTTTCCGCCTACCTGCAAGATGCTTTGCAAAAAATACTAAGCTGCAAGGATCTTGACGAATCAGGATCAACGTCTGACAACAGTGCTAAAACAAAACAGCAATCGTCAAGCGGATTTATTGAAGACGCTGTCGGCCTGGTCAATAACTTATTTTCCTTTGGCGGGAAAGAGTCCGAAAAAACGGACGGGTAAAAGATTAGCGCTTGCTCACGCTTCAAACCTGCAAATCCACCCTTTTACGGAAGCGGTATTAGCACTTCTACGTGAGGATTAGGGCTTTACTTTCGCTTTGAAAATATTGAAAATTCTGATTATTGTTGTAAAGTATCAGAAACCTATTCATAAAAGCGCCACAAAAAAAACAAAAAAGGGGTACAGGATATGAACACGCAACATCGATCAGATGAACAAGGTGAAATTCCCTTCCGGAGCGATCGTTTTTTCTGCGTAGGGAACAAATGGTATTTCTCGACACGAGAAGGCTTTGATAGCGGCCCTTATGCAAACAAGGATCGAGCGTCTTTAAGCCTGGAGCGCTTCTTGCAAATCATCACCAAGCTTCCACAGGTCAATCAAACCAGTCATTAAGGCTATTCGCTAACAACCAAGCGACTAGCCAGCAAGCCAGGCAAGCAGCTGCAATAATGCCAAGGCGTAGAGCCCTGCCACCACATCATCCAGCATAATTCCCATCCCCCCCGCCACTTGACGATCAAGGTAGCGAATAGGCTGGGGTTTCCAGATATCAAACACTCGAAATAACACAAAACCAAGAACCACCCAAACAAGGCCCGGTGGCGCTGCGATCATGGTGATCCAGTAACCCACAAATTCGTCCCAAACAATGCCGCCATGGTCATGCACGCCTAAAGCTGATGATGCCTTGCCACACAGCCAGACCCCCAGCACAAAAGCCGATATCAACACCAAGCCATAAACTTCGAGCGACACGTACTGCAAAGGTAAGTACAAAACAACGGCCATCAATGTCCCGGCCGTTCCCGGCGCCTTCGGAACGCAGCCACTACCAAAACCAAAGGCCGCAAAATGCGCGGGATTTCGTAGAAAACCTGAGGGTAAATTATTCAAAATGCTGAAATCCTTGCTGAGTTATTTGGATCTGACCGCCATCTCGGCACAAAGAAACGCCTTCACCGGACGTGACCTGGCCGATAAGCGTGTACATGTGGTCTGGGTGGCGCAACGTCAATTGCTGCCAGTTTTGCTCAGAAATAGCGAATAGCAGTTCATAGTCATCCCCGGCAGAGGCGGCTAAATCCAATGCCCGACTTCCAAACTCTGCTTTCAAGGCCTTTGATAGCGGTATTTTCGTTGAATCTATCTTTAGCGCAACACCTGATTTCGCAGCCAGGTGCCCTGCATCTGCCAGTAAACCATCTGAAATATCGATACCGGCACTGGCTAGCTCTCTAAGCTGCAGGCCCTGATCGATTCTGGGAACAGGCCGATAATAGCGATCCAATAAAAATGACTGATTTGAATTCGGGTTTTTGACATTTAACAGAGATAATGCAGCTCCCGCATCACCGAGGCTACCACTGACTGCCAGCCAATCACCTGGCTTCGCTCCGGAGCGCTGCAAAGCCGTGCCCACAGGCACTAAGCCATGTACCTGCAATGCGATCGTCAGCGGCCCTTTTGTGGTATCGCCCCCCACCAAGGGCAGCTGAAAAAGATCAGCCAACGCTGAAAGCCCCTTAGCAAATTCGGCCAGCCAGAATGCCTCTGCCGCCGGTAAGGTTAAAGACAGGGTAAAGTGTGAGGGGGTTGCACCCATCGCCGCCAAATCGCTCAAGGCCGCCGCCAGGGCTCTATAGGCTATGTGCCGAGCAGAACAGCCTGCTGGAAAGTGCACACCCTCTACCATGGCATCGACAGATAGGCAGAGCGACATGCCATTCGGGACATTGACCACAGCACAATCATCACCGATACCGAGCACCAACTCATCTGAACAGTCTGGCCCGATACCTACAAAAAAGCGCCTGATTAATTCGAACTCACAAAGCGATGCAGACATAGACCATGCTCTTTGGAATAATACTCAGGAACGGGGGAGCCTCGTTTCTGCGGCGCGAAGACGCAGACTCAACTTATCCAGAATACCGTTCACATACTTGTGCCCATCAGAACCGCCAAATTGCTTGGCAAGCTCTATCGCCTCATTGATGACAACACGATAAGGCACATCCAGTCGGTGTTTAAATTCATAGACGCCCATTCTCAGCACATTGATCTCAATCGGATCAACATCACCAATCGGCCGATCCAGAAAAGGTTCAATCTGCTGATCCAGCTCCGTTATTTCTTTTGGAATATGTCCGAACAGCTCGGTAAAATAGTCAGCATCAATTTTGGCAAAGTCATTATCTGCCCGAAATTCGGCTTCAATTTGAGCCATGCTGGCCCCGGAGATATGTCGCTGGTACAAAGCCTGCAACACCAACTTGCGCGCTTTCTTGCGCTGTGCTGTTCTAGGTTTCTTGGGCTTTTCGGGCTGAGGGGTCGGCTTATCGCTCACTTAGATACCTGCATCTTTGAATAGACTGATCATTTCCAGCGCTGACATCGCCGCTTCAGCGCCTTTGTTGCCAGCCTTGGTGCCAGAGCGCTCAATCGCCTGCTCAATGGTATCAACGGTTAACACACCAAATGCCACGGGTAGATTATGCTCCAGCGAAACTACCCCCAAACCTTTGGTACATTCGCCCGCCACGTATTCAAAATGGGGTGTGCCGCCGCGAATAACGGCGCCAAGTGCAACGATTGCATCATACTTGCCGGTCGCCGCAACACGTTTTACCGCCAGCGGAATTTCAAATGCCCCCGGCACCCGGTAAATTTCGATATCTGATTCCTGAATTCCCTGCCGCAGCAATGCATCGATTGCACCTTGCAATAAACTCTCAACCACAAAACTGTTGAAACGACCAACCACGAGTGCAAACCGGCCAGACACCTGTTTGAAATCGCCTTCATAGGTTTTTATATTGTGCATATCTTTACTCTCTCACTCATGTTTAACCATTCATATTCGTGTTACGCGTTGTAGGGAATAAACTCAACAACTTTCAGATCAAAACCCGATAAAGCTGAAAACTTCATTTGAGGATTTAACAGCCGCATCTTGGTGACGCCAAGATCCCTGAGAATCTGGGAACCCGTGCCCACCGTTAAGTACGCCCCAGTGCCGGGTTGCGTTGCAACCGGCGTATTGCCAAAGAACTCAGACAAACGGCTTTCCAGATCACCATTCTCAATGCCACCCAGAACCACCAACACGCCCGCGCCTTCCTGATCGATTCGCTCAAGCGAGCGTTGTACCGACCAGCTCTGGGAATCGGCTTTTTTCAGCCCCAGCGTGTCCCGAAGAATGTCTGGTGCCTGTACCCGCACCACAGGACTCTCAACAGTAGCAAGATCACCTCTGACGAAGGCCATATGCACCTGCTCTTGCAAGGTATCTTTGTAGGTTATCAGATTGAACGGCCCATACTCGGTGTCGACTTGGTGCTGTTCCTGACGAACGACGGTTTGCTCATTCAGAGCACGGTAATGAATCATATCGGCAATGGTGCCAATCTTTAGATTGTGCTGTTTGGCGAATACCTCCAAATCCGGGCGGCGCGCCATGGTGCCATCTTCATTCATAATTTCAACAATGACTGCGGCAGCCTCAAAGCCTGCCATTCGGGCAAGATCACAGCCTGCTTCAGTATGGCCCGCCCGACTAAGAACACCGCCGGGCTGAGCGGATATTGGAAACACATGCCCAGGTTGAACAATATCCTGTGGCTTTGAGTTTCGGCCAACGGCAACTCTGACAGTATGGGCTCGATCCGCTGCCGAAATCCCGGTAGTCACACCTTCTGCCGCCTCAATAGAGACCATAAAATTCGTTTGAAACTGGGCATTGTTCGCGTGCGCCATTGGTGGCAAACCCAGAAACTCACAGCGCTCTCGCGTCAGGGTCAAGCAAATCAGCCCTCGCGCATGCTTTGCCATAAAGTTAATGTCATCTGGCCGGATTTGCTCTGCGGCGATGACCAGATCACCTTCGTTCTCCCGATCTTCGTCATCCATCAGGACAACCATTTTCCCCTGGCGAATGTCTTCAACCAGCTCTTCTACCGTATTGAGCTCCATTGAGCCTCCGTTAACAATAAAAACCTGAAAATCAATTAGCGCATGAAACCATGATCCGACAAAAAAGCCAGATCAATTTTCGACTGGCCGGAAGCCGCGTCACCCAGTTTCGCCTCTAGTAAACGCTCTGTATAACGTGCAATCAAGTCCACTTCAAGGTGTACGAATTGCCCCGTATGGTAACCCTGTATGATGGTTCCGCCATCGGTATGCGGAATAATATTCAATGAAAACGAAGCTTCTGAGCTTGCTTCGCCATGTATGCCGGTCACCGTCAAACTGACACCGTCAACCGTAATTGAGCCCTTTTCAGCAATGTAATGTGCTAGGTGCGAGGGGCACTGAATCTCAAAGCGTATCGAACGACCATCGATCGATCGATCCAATATAGTCCCGACCCCATCAACATGACCACTAACCAGATGCCCCCCCAAACGGGAAGATAAAGTCAGGGCTTTTTCAAGGTTAACCTTGCTACCAACCGTGTAAGCGCCAAAATTGGTGTGAACCAGAGATTCTGACGAAACATCTGCCGTAAACGCATGATCCATTAAGCTGACGACCGTCAGGCAAACACCGTTTACGGCAATACTGTCTCCTAAACGAACATCGCTCAGATCAAGCCCGCCAGCGTGAACCGCAAGTACCAGGTCGCTGCCTCTGAATTCAAGTCCTTCGATATAGCCAGTTGCTTCAATAATACCGGTAAACATTCTAGATCTCCTGACGAGAAACAACCGGATGATAAATCATGCGAATATCGTTGCCGACCATCCGAATATCTTTCAACTCCAGATTTTTTAGCTCAGACATCGATTGTAAAGGCAAATTCGCTAACGCCCTGGCATCACTGCCCATCAATATCGGTGCCATATAAATCACCAGTTCATCCCAGTCGCCTTGCTGTAAAAAAGAGCCTGCCAACGAAGCGCCCGCCTCCACCAACAGTTCATTGCAATCGCGCGCCGCCAGCATTTCTAGCACCAATTTGAGGCGCTCGTGATCGTTGCCATCAGGCAAGCGTACCAACTCGACATTCTGTAAGCAGACAATCGCCTCTGGTATCTGAGCCTGTTCAGATACCACCCATAGAATCGGCCCCGGCTGAGCAAACAAGCGCGCCTGCTCGCCAATCCGCGCATTGGTGTCGAGCACGACCCTGAGCGGCTGACGCTCAGCCACTAATTCAGCATTTTCAAGGCCTAATTGATCAGCACGAACCGTCAGCGCGGCATCATCTTGCAGAACGGTACCCGCGCCGGTCAACACAGCAGAGCTGCGTGCTCTTAAGCGCTGCACATCGGAACGCGCTGCCGGGCCGGTGATCCACTGACTCTCGCCCGAAGCCATTGCGGTACGACCATCGACACTCAGCGCCATCTTGATTCTTACCCAAGGACGGTGCTGCGTCATTCGCTTGATAAAACCGGGATTCAAGTCACGCGCTTGCGCTTCCAGCAGGCCGCTCTCCGATTCAATCCCGGCGGCCCTGAGTATCTCAAAACCCCGACCACTCACACTCGGGTTCGGGTCTTGCATCGCTGCAATCACCCGACTGACACCTGCCTCAATAAGCGCTTGAGCACATGGCGGCGTCCGGCCAAAATGACTACAAGGTTCCAGCGACACATAGACTGTCGCATTTTTTGCCTTGGCCCCCGCTTCTTTCAGGGCATTTACCTCGGCATGCCCTTCACCGGCTTTTTGATGCCAGCCTCGTCCAACGACAGCGTCGTCGTTGACAATCACACAGCCAACGCGCGGATTAGGCTCGGTGGTATACAAACCGTTTCGTGCCAGCCCAATCGCTTCTGCCATATAGGCATAGTCTTGTTTGCTCCAGGAGGCAGACGTCATAAACTGCGACCAGGTTCAGGCATCTGTATCATTGGGTCGAGACATACGATCAATCTCTTCCTTGAATTCATTGACATCCTGAAAACTGCGATACACCGAGGCAAAACGCACGTAGGCAATTTCATCCAGCGCTCGCAACTCCCGCATGACCTCTTCACCAATGGTCAATGAAGTCAGCTCTCGCTCTCCGGTTGCCCTAAGCCGATACTTGATATTGTTGATTGCAGTTTCAATCGCTTCGATACTAACGGGGCGCTTTTCAAGCGCCTTGGTAAAACCTCTATTCAACTTGTCTTCATCAAAAGGCTGACGCGTTCCATCCTGTTTTACCACGCGTGGCATCACCAGCTCAGCGCTCTCAAAGGTGGTAAATCGTTCTTTACACGCCAGACACTCACGCCGTCGCCGAACCTGGTCGCCTTCAGCAACCAAACGGGAATCAATCACCTTGGTCTCTGTTTCTTTACAGAATGGACAATGCATGGTTACGCCCTTAGCTCAATGCCGGTGCGAGGTGCATCAAGCGTAAACCGGAAACTTGGCACACACCGCGGTTACTTTTTTCTGAACATCTTTGATAATTGCGTCCGTTTCAGCACCTGCAATCAATGCATCCAGCACATCACACATCCAGCCTGTCAGCTGAGTACATTCATCTACTTTGAACCCACGACGCGTCACTGCGGGTGTGCCAATTCTCAAGCCACTGGTCACAAATGGGGAACGCGGATCATTGGGAACCGCATTCTTGTTAACCGTAATATTGGCTCTTCCCAACGCAGCATCGGCATCTTTTCCGGTGATATCTTTGCTGATCAGATCCAGCAAAAACAGATGGTCATCGGTGCCATTTGAAACCACGTCGTAACCACGATCCTGAAACACTTTTACCATCGCCTGAGCATTTTCAACCACCTGTTTTTGGTAGTCGGCAAAAGAATCGGACATCGCTTCTTTAAAACACACCGCCTTGGCCGCAATGACATGCATCAGCGGCCCACCCTGACTTTCAGGAAACACAGCAAAGTTTAGCTTTTTCTCGAGTGCCTCATTGCTTTTGGCAAGAATCAAACCGCCCCGCGGACCACCAAGCGTTTTATGCGTCGTCGTGGTCGTCACATCCGCAATATTAACCGGACTGGGATAAACACCTGCCGCTATCAAACCCGCTACATGCGCCATATCAACAAATAAGTAAGCGCCAACTTCATCCGCGATATCGCGAAATTTTTGCCAATCAACCACGCGGGAATAGGCTGAAAAACCTGCGACAATCATTTTAGGCTTATGCTCTCTTGCCAACTGCGCGACTTGCTGGTAATCAATCTCGCCAGTTTGCGCATTCAATCCATACTGAACCGCATTGTAAATACGACCCGAAAAGCTGACCGATGCACCGTGAGTCAAATGCCCGCCATGCGCCAGGCTCATTCCAAGAATCGTATCGCCCGGCTGACATAAGGCCATATAAACCGCCGCGTTGGCTTGAGAGCCCGAGTGCGGCTGAACATTCGCGTAATCTGCTCCAAACAGCGCTTTCGCCCGATCAATCGCCAGTTGCTCGACGACATCAACATGCTCACAGCCACCGTAGTATCTTTTACCCGGATAACCTTCTGCATATTTATTGGTGAGGACAGAGCCTTGCGCCTCCATCACTCGCGGGCTGGTAAAGTTCTCAGAGGCGATTAACTCAATATGCTGTTCTTGTCGCTGAGCTTCAGCATCAATTGCAGCCGCTATTTCGTCGTCAAAACCCGCTATCGTCATATCTCGCGTAAACATTCGTTGCCTCTACTATTGCTGTGTTTGTATAGAATTCATCGCCAGATCAACAACAACTTAGCCCTAGTCGCTCTGATCGGTCAAAAAACGCGCCATTTTATACGATTATTCCATCAACATCACCTGAAATTGTGTCTAGCGTCTGTTCGAGTCTTGCACAAGTTTGCCAAGCTCCGCTATTTTCGTTAAGTTCTGCCTTCAGTTCTCTCCAGGCCATCCAAGAAGTTCCTTCTAGGCGCCGTAGATTCAGACAATTAGGCAAAATTTTATATGTCAAAAGATAACAAAACAGGTAAAACGGGTTCTTACGTATTTACCATGAACCGGGTTGGAAAAATCGTTCCTCCCAAAAAACAAATTCTCAAAGATATCTCCCTGTCCTTTTTCCCCGGCGCGAAGATTGGAGTTTTGGGTCTGAACGGCTCAGGGAAATCGACACTACTTCGAATCATGGCCGGCATCGACAAAGAGCACCTGGGCGAAGCGCGCCCACAGCCCGACCTTAACATTGGCTATCTGTCTCAAGAACCCGAGCTGGATGAAGACAAAGACGTGCGCGGCAATGTTGAAGATGGCCTGAGAGCAATAAAAGACGCACTGACACGATTGGATCAGGTCTACGCCGAATATGCCGAGGCCGACGCGGATTTCGATGCGTTGGCCACCGAGCAGGCCAAACTTGAAGCCATTATTGAGACCGGCGATGGTCATAATCTGGAACGCACCCTGGAAGTCGCGGCCGATGCCTTAAGGCTTCCACCTTGGGACGCGGATGTCAGCACGCTTTCAGGTGGCGAAAAAAGGCGCGTTGCATTATGCCGACTGTTACTGTCAAAACCTGACATGCTGTTGCTGGACGAACCAACCAACCACCTGGATGCCGAAAGCGTTGCCTGGCTCGAACGATTCCTTCATGACTATCCGGGAACCGTGGTCGCCATTACTCACGACCGTTATTTTCTTGACAATGTGGCCGGTTGGATTCTGGAGCTTGACCGCGGCCACGGCATCCCGTTTGAAGGCAATTATTCGCAATGGCTCGAAGCCAAAGCCAATCGCCTGGAGCAGGAGCAAAAACAGGAAGATGCCCGAAAACGCAGCCTGAAATCCGAACTTGAGTGGGTTAGGAGCAATCAAAAAGGGCGCCATAGTAAAAGTAAAGCCCGTCTGCAACGCTTCGACGAGCTAAACTCCCAGGAAGCACAAAAACGCAACGAGACCATGGAGATCTACATTCCGCCCGGCCCTCGTCTTGGCGATGTCGTGATCGAGCTGGATCATATCAGCAAGCAGTTCAACGATAAGTTACTATTCGAAGACTTAAACCTTTCTGTTACGCCCGGCAGTATTGTTGGCATCATCGGCGGCAACGGCGCAGGCAAATCGAGCCTGTTTAAACTGATCGCAGGAATTGATAAGCCGAGCAAGGGCTCAATCAGGCTGGGTGACACTGTCAAGCTCGCCTATGTGCAACAGAGTCGCGATCTGGACAACTCAAAAACGGTTTGGGAGGAAGTTGGCGAGGGTAATGACATGATTCAAATAGGGTACTATCAAACGCCCTCTCGCGCTTATGTTAGCCGTTTTAACTTCCGCGGCAATGATCAGCAAAAGAGAGTAAATGAACTGTCGGGCGGCGAACGAAACCGCCTGCACCTGGCTAAATTGCTGAAGCAAGGCGCGAACGTCCTACTGCTTGACGAACCAACAAACGATCTGGATGT
>Ga0316207_10003352_pt1 | contig 14986 bp, 15 predicted proteins | sample 6weekpyrite_MG_FD_204943 | JGI IMG/M metagenome (GOLD analysis project Ga0316207, IMG submission 204943) | Microbial mat bacterial communities from mineral coupon in-situ incubated in ocean water Damariscotta River, Maine, United States -... | ecosystem: Environmental > Aquatic > Marine >... | reverse complement strand
GCCGGGTAAGTCTTACGATGGCAGTGATTTAGAAATAATTCTAAGGAAGGATTTGAATTGTCGACTTTTGGTAGCAGGCTCATGGGATCCGTATCATGTTAAATGGAGCTACTGAATTATAGTCAATTTTAGCAATCGACCGCATATATTTAGGTTATTAACTCAAATTATTAATTAATCAGCAAGTTATTTTTAGGTGAATGGTATGAAAGCCCGAGTAAAATGGTTGGATAATATGTCGTTTGTGGGTGAGACGGGCAGTGGGCACTCGGTGGTAATGGACGGTGCACCGGAGTCAGGTGGGCGTAATCTGGCGGCCAGGCCAATGGAAATGGTACTTATAGGTATGGGGGGCTGTACGGCCTTTGATGTGGTAATGATACTTAAAAAAGCACGTCAGCCAATAGATGACTGTATTGTGGAGATCTCAGCCGAGCGTTCTGAAGAAATACCAAAAGTATTCACAAAGATTCATGTGCACTATATTGTCAAAGGTAAGGGGTTGAGTGAGAAACAGGTGGAGAAAGCAGTTCATCTTACCGCGGAAAAATACTGCTCGGTTTCTATCATGCTAGCAGCTACAGCTGAAGTAACTCATGATTTTGAGATTGTAGAAGAGTAATCCTGGTAAAGAAAACAAAAAAAATAAAGTATGCAAAATAATACAGCTCAAGAATCATTTAACAGTCTGCTTACCCAATACTACAATGCATGGTTCAGGTTTCACCCTGAAAAGGCTGTACATGTTGGTGTTAATGGGTATGAAGAGAAACTGACGCCATTTGATGATGAGGAAATTGGTGCTTTAGTATCACTTAATCGAAAAATTCTCTCATCACTAGATGAGCTAAATTACTCTGAACTGTCTACTTCGCAACAGCTTGATTATATAATTTTGAACAATGCGGTGAATATAGAGCTTAGTGATTTACAGGAGCGAGATTGGCGTTTTTTTTCACCTCAAAAATTTCTGCCTTTAGAAGCGATACATCAGTTAGTTAATCGCCCTGTCGAAAATGTGCATAAGGCACTAAAGCACAGATTAGAATCTATTCCTGAATATTTAAGATCAGCCAAAACTTTTCTGGGGCAGCAACCAGAAAACATTCCTTATAGCTGGGCAAAAGACGCAATCCAGGCCTGTGAATCAGGGGCGGAATATTTTAGAGGCTTGCTTCATAATCCAGCCATCATCCATAAGTTCCAGAATCCCGCCAGGTTGCAGCCAGTATGTGATGCAGCTGCGAACGCAGTCGAAGATTTCGGTAAATATATTCGATGTGATGTATTACCTCTGGCTAAAGGCGAGTTTGCGTGTGGTACAAATCATTTTAATAACTTGTTATCCAAGTGGCATGGATTAAACATTAATGCAGAAGAACTATATGCATTTGGTGAAAGGTTATTTAAAGAAACGCTAGTAGAGCTTAAAGAGCTTGCGACTAATATAGATCCAGAAAAGGATATTGAATCATTATTAGATGATATTCGACAGCAGCATCCAGGCAAAGAAGGTCAGTCTTTGATGAATGCTTACCGAGACCGTATGCAGGCGGCATACTCTTTTGTGATCGATAAGGACCTGGTAACGGTGCCAGAGCAACAGGCGTTGAAAGTGGTTGAAACGCCGTTATTCTTACGACATGAAATTCCATTTGCTGCTTACGATGAGCCGTCATATAAAGATGAAGAGCAGCAAGGTTATTACTATGTAACGCCTGTTAAATCTGATGGTCATTTGTTAGAACATAATTGGACATCCATAGATTTAACCTGTGTACATGAAGCTTTTCCCGGACATCATTTACAGTTTGTAACCGCAAATCAGAATCAGGAAAATAGTTTGCCAAGAATGTTGAATGCTTCAGCAACTTTTTACGAAGGTTGGGCATTGTATTGTGAAGACCTGATGCAGGAGCAGGGTTTTTTAGATAAGCCAGAGCATAAGTTTATTATGCTACGTGATCGACTATGGCGAGCATTACGAATCACGCTAGACGTAGAGCTACATACAGGAGGGCTTGATATTGATACTGCAGCACAGCGCATGTGTGATGAATTAGGTTTCGATATAGACCAGGCAAAAGCAGATTTAAGCTGGTATACACAGGCTCCTACTGTGCCTATGGGATATGCTGTAGGCTGGGCACTTATAAAGGCGCTTAGAGACATAGAATCCGAGAAGCCTGGCTTCACATTAAAAACTTTTCATGACAAATTGTTATCAATAGGATCCTGTGCTTTGCCTTTAGTGATTAAGCACGCTTTTGGTGGTGATGCATGGGAAGCTGTCAGTAAAAAAGTTTTCTCTTAAATACTTTAAAGATTTGTGGTAAAAAATAAAACAACCGCAGTATACGGTTGTTTTATTTTTATCTACGAATTAAGCAGTCTCTGCAGCAGCTTCTTTCATAGTGGTGGCAACCAAAGTATAAACTTCAACCCATGCGTCTTTAGTTTCGTCTGTGAAGTCATCCTTTAAGCCTGCACCCAAAGTCCAGATTAGAGCTTCACCTACTGTGTCGTAGTGTTCATCTTTTACGCCATAGTCTACATGACGACGACCCATATCCTGTATTGCCGGAACAATCGTTTCTAGTTTAGTTAATGAATTTACAGCCGTATTTAATATAGCCATTAACTTTCGACCCTGTTCTTTCATATCGCCTTTGAACATCGCTCTAACTGAAGGGTCTAATTCAAAAAGTTTCCCGTAAAATAGTTCGGCTGCTGTTTCAGAAATGGGAACAACTTTTTCCCAAGAGTCTTGTACTAATTTAATTTTTTCAGGTGTCATAATATTTCCTCAATAATTAATTGTTAATGCTTTGCATTAATATAGTGATTAGCTAGAGATACCATGTAGTCTACGGCAAGTTTAACTTGCCTGTCTGATAGTGAAGGGTTTCCTCCACGCTCAGGCATCATGGTGTCATCCTCTCCAAAAAAACCATTGATAGCATGGTCATATAAGGTTTGTTTGCTTTTGGTAACACGGAAATCCCACTCATCAGGATTCATTGGAATCGGTGCACCGGCTGTGCCATATGCATGGCAGCCTTTGCAGTTGTCTATCCAGATGATTCTTCCATGATCTAAATCAGGTGAAGCAAACTTAATAAAAGCTTTATCATCTACAGCATATGCAGGTGGCATTGCGAGAAATAATGCCACTACTGTACTTGTTGAGAAAAAGCTTTGAAGTTTATTCATGGGAATTAGCCATCAACCGGGATACGAATGACTACGCCGCCCATAACATCACCAATTTTAAAATCATCTTTTGGTGTGTCTTTGTGCTTGTTGTGGCAAGTAACACAAACTGGAGCAACACCTGTATCAGCATAAACAGCTGTAAAGTATTTTTGACCACCTAATGTTTCTTCAGTATAGAAATTTTTACCTTTATTATCGGCAACATATTTCAGGCCTTCTTTTTCAGCTTTTGTTTTAGGCGCATTCTGTTTGTTGATTGGCCATAAAGACTGAAGTGAATAGCTGAAGTTTACATCGTCTAATTTTTCAGAACGTTTTTTAACCATCTCGGCACCAAAACGGAACATTTGCGCAGGAAGAACAAGTGCTTTATCGTCTTCAAAGTGCTCACTGGCTTTAATGACTTTCTCTTTCTTAACTAAACGGTTAACAATTTTTCGTGTGTATATAGCACGATCTGAATCCATTACAAGATGTAGCGCATCTGCCATTGCTTTAACAGGAACAGTATTTTCAGCAGTAGCTGTACCGGTAACAGCAGTTAGTGATAATGCGATGCCAAGGCCTAGTGCAAGTTGTGTGTTTTTCATGGTGTATATCCTCATGTTTAAAATAAAAAGTTTACTGGGTGGAGTTTATTCAGTTGTCGTCACCTCCGGATTTCTGAAGGTGGCGTAAGTTATCTTTTCGAGCCATTTCAATGCTTTCGATTTTGATTGACGGCTTAGTGCTAAAGTTGTTATCAATGAGTTTTTGATCAGCCAGAGCATCAATAGAAAAACCAAGGCCATGACAGTTCATGCAGGCAGGTCGTATCATTTTTTCATTTGGAGTAAGTGTTGCATTCTGGTTATGTTGAACGACAGTGCGACGTAGCCAGTCATTTACATCAACGGCAACTCTTGGCATGTGACAGCTTGCACATGAAACACCACTGCCTTCAGGTAGCTGGCCTGACTGTTCTTTAAGCCATAGTTGATAGTGTGGTGATTGCTTATAAGCAAGGCTATGTTCATCGCTGTGGCAACTAAGGCATGCTTCAACAGGTGCATCATCTAATTTGTACTGATGAGGTCTGTGGCAACTGTTGCAGTTTAATTCCTTGTTGTGTGCATCAGGTTTCATTTCCAGTCGTGCCATACCTGGTGTCATCGGTGAAAGGTTCTGCTGCAAACGCATTCCATGTTTGCCCTGGGAGAAATGCTTTACTTCAACATCGTGGCACTGCGCACAAGCAGTATGATCTGGTTTATCTGTCCATACCGGCTCTCTATCTGCAACCTGTTTGTTATGACATGATGTGCAGTTTGCACCCGCTTGTGCATGAGAGGTGGTTAGCCAGTCATGTCGTATTTTGTCTGTGGTTTTGAATTGTGCTTTTATAGGTGCGTCAATATCTTTTAAGCCTAATTTTTTAACTGGGTACCTGTCATGGGGGTAAGTCATGATTTCATCAAGAACGCTCGAAAACTCTTTTTCAGGGAGTACACGCTTTTCTAACAGGTCTGGCTTGTCCTGATGTTTTACCAGGAAGTCTGTGTATAAGGCGCGATTGTTATGATAGTTATGACAGCCAGCATTTGCACATGTTGAAAATTCCATGCCTTCATGACTAGGACGATTCTCCGCCACATCTTCATGACAATGAATACAGAAATCCTGTGGCTGTGTAACGCCCATCTTGTCTGCCAGGTCAGTTTTATGTTCAACATGGCAGCTAACACAATAAAGTGCATTAACATTTTCAAGACGGTCCGCATTGCGTGGATCTGTAAACTTTGCACGTGGATGTGAATCAAAAGGTTTCTGGCGTTGATCACCGTGGCAATCTACACAGAGCTCCTGCATGCTATCTTTATCTGTAAATGCTTCACCATGGCATGCGTTACAGGCGATGCCAATTTGATGGTGTCCGCCTGTTAATTCACCCGGCATGAATTGTGTTTTATCTTCACTCTTAAAAAGTGTATAAGCAGCGTATAGTGCTAATACAACTACAAGAGTTAACCAAATTATCCATATATTCTTATTGCGACTATTCATGATGATTGACAGGGCCTAAAAATAGTACGTTTTAAGAATGTGAAATCCCAACAAAACAGGGAGAGGCCATAACAAAAGAATGTGTGACCAGACTGCGTAGCTACGCACTTGCTTTGCTACACGTCGAGGTAAGTTGTGTTCATAGCTGATGACCAGGCTGGCGATTGAACCAATAAGTAAAAGACAACAGAAAACAAGCATTAAATAAAAGTTAAGATTATTCCCCATGCGAAAGCCTGTGTGCGCGAGGAGTATGCCAATCAAAATTGTACCAACGGCTACGTGCATTAAACGCCAGTAAGCATAATCCCATAGATTTAAAATTTTTTTTGTTCGCTTACGTATCGAGATGACTGAAATGAAAAGTGAGAAAGCGAGTAAGCTAAACCCACTTATTTGTTTATATAAAGTGTCACGCCAGAGCTCGTCTAAAATAAAATCAGCCTGGACACTATCGCTGTAATTTAAGGACGGTAAAAATAAAGCAGCAAAGGCAGTAATTAGTGCGAGTATTGATGTTACAAGTAAGAATCTAAAGCCTTTAGTGGGTTCAGGAGTGGCATTGCCGCCTGCAAAATCTGTTAAGAGATGTTTGCATGAGCCACATACAGTTGAAGCACCTGTAGTCTTTGCTAGTTGAATAACTGTAGTGGAACCCTGGCTCACCGCATTGCTTAAATCGCCACGTGTAATGCCTGTGCAATTACAGACAACTGCCGTTGATGGCCAATCCAGGACACTTTCAGATAAAGAATCATTCCAGAGAACACCATCATTTATAAAACGTTTTAACTGCCATGGCCAAATTCTGCGGTGATGTTCAGCAGCTTCCTGAATTCGTTGTACGCCAGGCCATTCACCTATACCTATTGCACCTCTTATTCGGCCATTAATAACAACTAATTTTCTATAAATTTCCTTCTCATGATCCTGGTAAATAAAGCACTCTCGTGCACGGGCGGCGAGTTGTGTATCTCCTGCACTGAATACAGGGTAATCAAGAACTTTTAGATTGGTTGATGCTGTAGAACCTTTGTATTTAGCGTCTTCACCATTAAAGTGGTGAGCTAGAACTGCGGCCTGTTCATAACCCGGCGCAACGAGCCCATATAGTTTGTGATTATGTTCTGCGCATTCGCCAATAGCGTAAATGTTCTGATCATTCGTTTGTAAATGATCGTCGACGGTAATTCCTTTGCCATAATTAATTCCAGATTCTTTAGCAAGCTCCTTATTGGAAACAATACCAGCTGCAATAATAACAGTGTCACATTCAATCAGGATCTCATCACCAAGCAATACACCCTCAACCTTATCTGTTCCGGTTAATTTATGAATGCGTACATTAGTGTGAACATAAATTCCAAGTGACTCTATGTATTGTTTAAGATATCCACCGCCTCTATTATCAAGCTGATTGAACATAAGCCAGCTGCTATGCTCAATAATATGTACCTCAGTGTTAAACCTTTGCATTGCTCTTGCAGCTTCAAGGCCTAGAAGGCCGCCGCCTATAATGACAGTTTTTTTAGTTCTAACACTTCTGCTCATTAGTGATTGAGCATCACTTAAATCTCGGAAGGTAAAAACATTTTTTAGATCAATTCCTTCTATAAGAGGAATACGAGGTCTTGAGCCTGTGGCGAGTATGAGCTTTCCATAGAAATATTTATTGCCTAAGGAATCGGTCACCTCTTTTCTTATACGATTTATTTCTACTATTCGATTGTTGTAAAAGGTTGTGATGTTACTTTGTTTATCTAGATCATCTGCGTTATATAAAGAATTCTCTTTAATATCGCCGGATACTAAAGATGAAAGTTGTACTCGGTTATAAGGATTCCAGGGTTCGTCACCAAACACAGCAATAGTTGAGCTGTTATTTAGTTTTAATTGTTCCTGAATAAAATACATCCCCACAGGACCAGTACCAACGACAATATATTCGAAAGCAACTGGGCTTGTATTGTTCTGTATTGCGACTGCATGCAGTGACATGTTTTTATTGTTTCCAAATAAAAAGGCACCTTAACAACAACACTTAAAAAGTATGTTGGTAAGGCGCCTTTGCCAAAATATGATAATTGATTGATCTACAATAGAGCATTTTGCACATATCGTGCCAGCACTATAAAAAATTTAGGGAATAAGCCTAGTTGTAAAAAAATTAATAGTTATTAAATGGAAGTTATCTCATTGGTACGAATATTCAGAAAGACCAATAATGTGCGCTTATATTTAAATTGCACCAAAAAATAGCATTATTTGTGAGTATTAATATACGAAGCCTGCGTTTCACTGTGTTAATGCTTCATAGTCATTTGGCATATTATCTGCAGATAGTTTCGATATATATATTATGGGTGTGTAATACATGGGATGGCTCGAAAGTGCGATTTATCAACAACGAAGCTTTATTGAAAAGATTTTACTGGAAAGTATGTGCCTACTTTCACAGCGTTGTGCGCAGGTTTGGCATGATCGAGGATTATTAGACGATGAGTTAAAAAAACTCATATCAACATCACGTCGTGCAACGGATAAGCACTATAGATTGTTATATGCCATTGATACCGCTGGTAGCCAGTACAGCAGCAATATTTCAAATCACAGTATTGATGAATCTACTGTTTCACAGGACTTATCTCACCGCCCTTATTTTAATTTTATGAATAAAGGCGTTGGCTCTGATTTTACGTTAAGTGATGTGTACTTAGATAAAGTCATGCAAACGCATTGCATAACAGCTTTGCATTGCGTGAAACTAAATGATCAGGTAGTTGGTTATATTGCAGCTGATTTTGATTTACAGGACCTACCGCTAAAGAATATAGGGGGAAATCAAATTCAGGAATGGATGCAGATGAAAGGTGACCCTTCGATTAGGAGTGGTTTGTTTTTGCAAACCCGTAGTAAAAGTATTATGGATAATAATATTGATGAGGTGCTGAAAGTAGTTGAAATGCTATTGGTGGAAAAAGGCGTGTTTCATGCGAAGCTACATTTTTCAAGCTCACGCGCAAGTTTATGGCCTTACACGGATCCTTATCGATATCGGGTGCATCAGCTTTCAGAAATAATTAGCCCTGATATTAGTCTTCTATATACAAAAACACCTTACCCTGACGATGCCGCTATAGATGCATTCATGATCACTAAAGTTCTGGGCGTATTTAAAGCATTGAGAGAAACAGATGAAACAATTTATTTGCGGGCAGCATCGTTAAATATAATGAATGGACTCGTGGGATTGAATTTTTCCTGTGATGGCTCACATTACATGCCAGTAGATGAGTTTTTAGATAAGAATATAGATTTCTGGTTTTCAGATAATGAGGTGAATAAGATATGTGGCTGAGTGACTGAGGTTCAGTGCAGAGGACGATTCATTGCTGTCTCGTTAACTTCTGTAAATTGTATGTATATCCCACATATAACGGGACTTGCGGATAAATACTATTTAAATAGACATGAAAACAATAAACACGACATCGTCATTCCTGCGAAGGCAGGTATCCAGGGTTCTTTGCTTTTTAATGCCGCTAGACTCCTGCCTTCGCAGGAATGACGAGTTGACGGGGCAGCAGTGATTTAATTTTAAATTAATTCTGCGTTTTTTTCTTTAAAACCTTGCCCATACTTAGAGCATTAAGTTATGGGCAAGGTAATTGCTGGACATTGGCAGGTGTTGTTTCTTCTTAGAATACGTACTGGGTTTGGATGAATAATTCGTTTTCATCGTTGCCAGTTCTGCCTTTTAAGTTTTCCCCTATTCGGTAAGTCATTTGCAGTTTTATTTTATGTTTTTGCAAGAACCAGTTCGCGCCTACAGAAGTCCGGTTCCATGCATCGGTATAGTTGTCGGCGTCCTGAGTCTGGTAGCCTAATACTAGTTCCAGGGAATTAGGAGAAATCATGTAGCCTCCTTCAACAGATGCTGAAGTTAATTTAGTAGTACCATTTCTGTACATACCGCCTGAAAAAGTTGAAATGACAGTGTCAGCGTTAAATGAGTTTGCCTGTGCATCAAGAGAAAGACCATCTCCTCTGTATGCAGCGGATACTTGTAAACCTGTTACCGAGTCAATATCAGGTTTTCCTCCAGCTTCATTTGCCGAATTGTTGTCATCATCATTGCTCCAGCTATAAGCGCCAAGACCAATGTTTGATTTCCTTTTACCATTGAAGTCGCCCTGACTATATCCTATTACACCGCCAAAATTCATTTCTACACGGCCACCAAGCATAAAGCCTTCATTGAAATCGCTATTAGCATTAGCGGGTGTGTCAAAATCCAGTTTGTTTTCATCTGGGTCAATAGCAGCTTGAGAAATTGCGGCACCCCATGTAAGTAACTTATTTGAGCCGACACCATTTAGATGAACCCCCATGTTACGGTCGGGTGTTCCATAGTTATGGTCTCCAACAAATGTTCTTTCTACGAGCTGCTGTTTTTTAGAAGAAGTTAGCTGTTCACGAGAGAAAGGGAAATGTTTGTTTCCTATGCTAACTTTAGTGCCAGATTCAGTTTTGTACTGTAAGTAAGCATCTTTAATGGACATTTCATTTGAGCCATCAGCTTTACCCATATCCCACTGGATTTTCCCTTTCCAGTTCTTGTACAGGCTGCCTTCAATATAAGGGCGTAAACGACGGAAGAAAATTTCATCTTCTTTAGAGCCGCTGTCAGGATCAGTCATGTTATATTGCATTTGTATGCGACCACCAATTTTCAGGTATTTGTCGCCATCCTTGTATGTGATGCCTGCATTAGCCGCGTTAGGCATTGCGGTCATAGTGGCGATCACCAGGCATGCAGGATATGAGATGTTCTGAATTATTTTCATTGAAGGTTGCTCCGAAATAACGATTGAATAAACAACTGAGAATGCTAGTTAATTTATGTTTCGGATATGTTTATAAAAGATGACAATTCTGTGAAAAAATACTATCTATTTGAGTAAAATAGTAAACCAGGTTGTCATAGTTGGGTTTAAGTGTGAAATTTATTACAGTGTGAATGAGCGTGCTTCTATGGTAATGAGTGCATGTGTCGTGGATATTGTTATGTTGTTATTTTTATGACTGGAGCAAAAAGTGCTTAAAAAATTACAGACATTTTTTGAAAATAATTTTTTACCAGATAATTCCCCCGAAGAACCGATCGAGCATAAATTAAACCTGGCGGCGGCTGCATTGTTAGTCGAGATGACGCTACAGGATTGTCATGCCGACGAAATAGAAGTGGGCATGGTAAAGCAGTCACTGGTTGATCATCTGGGTTTAACTTACGATGAGGCCGATGAGCTGTATGCGCTAGCAGAAACTGAAAAGCATCAGGCTACAGATTACCACCAGTTCACACAGTTAATTTCTCAGCACTACACACAGCCACAGAAAGTTACTCTCGTAGAGGCGCTATGGCATGTAGCCTTTGCAGATTCGGTGCTGGATAAGTATGAAGAGCAAATGGTACGGAAAATATGTGACTTAATTCATGTGTCACACAAAGATTACCTGCAAGCTAAGCACCGTGTACAGCAGGCAATAGGCGCATAGAATTCGTGGGCATTAAAAAAGCCCCCCAGCAAACTGGGAGGCTTTCAGGTATTCACGGGGAGGTGAATTCTTTAACAGTTATATCGTATCTTAACGAACAATAGACTGTTTAAGGATAGACTGTTTAGTCTCGCGATTAGCATCCCAGGCATCATGTACCTGGTTCATCGCGTTTCTGATGTGAGTTTCAGTGATTTGTACAACATCACCGTTATCATCAACGATCATACCGCCTTTAAAGCCGGCTTGTGTAATTGCATAGGCGTATTTGCCGCAATCTGCATCTTTTGCTGCGTTAGACATAGGAGTTTCCTTAATAAAAGTAATAAATTCTGTATTTCTAACAGCCCATTTTCGTTTTTTTTATGCGGACGTTTACAGATATAGAATTTATTGAGATATCGATATAGTGTCTTTATCTCAAGTCGGCGCGATTATATAGTAAATTTATGATGCAATTAAACCCCTAATAGGGTGAATTTGTGAATTAATTCAGCTTATTTTAGTCTTTTTTAATAGTCTGTTAGGCCAATCTGTGTAAGCTATTGTTTTATTTCGCGTTATGTCGATTATTAGTATTTACTGATGTTTAATAATGTAGTAATGATTTTTAGCCGTTCGTCAGAAAATATCTCTGGGTAATAAATTTATATAATGAGTAGAAATGGCAAGTAAGTACAAAATACAGTCTCGACAAGTTAGGTTCCCAGGGGCAACTGGTTATGAGCTAGCAGCAACCATTGATTTTCCTGGGGAAATAGAGCCCAAACAATATGCAGTAATGAGCCACTGCTTTACCTGTACTCGACAGACTATTACCACTGCTCGACTCAGTAGAGGCCTTGCCCAGGCCGGCTTTGCAGTATTGAGGTTAGATTTTACAGGGCTGGGTGAGAGTGAAGGTGAGTTCGCCGACAGTCATTTTCGAAGCATGGTGACGGACATTGCCTGTGCAGCTGACTTTTTGGCAAAGCACTATCAGCCACCAGGTGTGTTAATAGGCCACAGTATGGGGGGGACTGCCAGTCTTGCAGCATCACAGCTTTCCCAGTCGGTACTATCGCGTGTAAACAGCGTCATTACCCTGGCTTCACCAGCTTACCCGGCGCATGTGTTACACCATTTTGGCGCGGCGATGCCAGTTCTTGAACAGGGCGGTGCATCTGAAATAGTAGTGGCTGGTAAAGCTTATCCTGTAAAACCAACATTTGTAGAAGATGTGCAGTCCTATGATATGACTGAGCAAATGGAAGGATGTAAGCAAAGGATACTAGCCATCAGGGCGGGTAATGATGATCTTGTGGGCCCAGAAGCGGCTGAACAAATACTGGCTTATACGCAAGGCGCTAAACAATTGGTTGATATTGCAGAAGCCGATCATTTGTTTAGTGACAGAAAACATGCGGCCAAACTTGAGACGGCTGTTTTAGACTGGCTAGACGTTTAATTTTCGTTCTTTGAAATGAAGTGAAAAACAGGGCTCAATGAAGTCGTAAAATTGGTGAATTCCTGTCTATACTCATATTTTGTTAATTGAATGATACCTAATGAAATTCGTAAGGCACGACTATGGTTGAAGTAAAAACATTTTTTGATGAGCAAACATTTACACTTACGCACCTGGCGTATGATCCGGCGACAAAAGACGCAGTGGTTTTCGATCCAGTATTAGACCTGGATACCATAGGCTGGAGAACGTATACAACAAGTTTGCAAACCCTGGATGCCTTTATTGATGAAAATAAATTGAAACTGCATTATGTGTTAGATACACATATTCATGCCGACCACATCAGTGGTATGCAGCACCTTAAAGAAAAATATAAAGTCCCGCTCGTAATCAATGGGGCAATAAAACTTGTGCAATCAACTTTTAAAGACGTATTCAATTTTCCAGATGACTTTGACACTAGCGGCAGTGATTTTGACGTACTGGTAAATGATGGTGACCAGTTAACGGCAGGCTCGATAGTAATTGATATTTTACATACACCGGGGCACACGCCTGCGTGTACAACCTATAAGATTGAAGATAACCTGTTTACAGGTGATGCTTTATTTGTGCCTAGCATTGGAACTGGTCGTTGTGATTTTCCAAAAGGCAGTGCTACTGATTTATATAAATCAGTAACTGGGAAACTGTATACACATTCTGATGATACTAAGGTTTATCCGGGGCATGATTATCCGGGCAATAGAGACTTGCAAACATTTACAACTATTGGTGAAAGCAAGGCATCTAATGTGGATTTGCCAGAGTCCAGAAGCGAAGAAGATTATGTGACCTTTATGAATAACCGTGATGCCAAGTTACAGTTGCCAAGGTTAATCTATCAGGGTGTGCAGGTTAATTTAACGGCAGGTAAACTTCCAAAAGCAGAATCTAATGGTGCTCATTACTTGAAGATTCCGATTTATAACGACTGATATAAAAACCAGGGTGAGTGCGTACCAGGTGCGCACTTGTTCTTTTTTGAGTTAATATTCAATATGGCTAGTGTTCGCTAACCATTCTTCAAAGCTCTTATTTTGATCTACGTGATTTATTTGTTGAATCGAAATGCTTCTCTCTGCATAAGGCTTATTTAGTTCATCAGAAATAAACTGATCATCAAATCCAGCATTTGCTGCATCCGCTGCAGTAGCGGCATAAATGAGCGTTGGAATGCGTGCCCAGTAAATAGCAGACATACACATCGGGCAGGGTTCGCAGCTAGCGTATATAATGCAGTCGTTTAACTGGTGGTGGTTGATTGTTTTACATGCGTCACGAATGGCCATGATTTCTGCATGTGCTGAGGGGTCGCAATGTTTTGTTACCTGGTTATGGCCTTTGCCAATGACGATGTCGTTTTTTACGATAACAGCACCAAACGGACCACCTTCTGATTGCGCAGATTGAACAGCTAGATTGATTGCCTGTTTTAAGAACGTATCATGCTGTTGATTGGACATTAGCAGCTATGAAATACTAAATTTCTGGTCGAAGTTAGCGACACTTAATACATCTTTTATATACTTTGAGCAGTCTTCAAGTTTAATATCTGCATCTTCAAAGTGATCTTCTAACAGCAGCAGCATACCTAGTGCAGCTGAGTCCATATAATCGGCCCTTGATAAATTTACATTCACGGTACTAACAGATTCCGGTGCTACTTTTTGATAAGAGTCGCGAAACTCTAAATGCAGGTCAAAATTAAATGCACCTGAAATAGTAATATTAAGCGTTTTTTCTGCATTGTTGAGCGTGTGTGTAAGTGGCATTTTTATTCCCTATCCCTAATGATGCGTTGACGGTGTGTTATGTTGGAGATTATTAGCAAATAAGTTTTCCACATCTATTTCGTCATAATTATATTGTGCATTACAAAATTCACAATCAACCTGAATCTTACCCTGTTCAGAAACAATATCCCTGGCCTCTTTAGCGCCTAGAGAAAGTATCATTTTTTCAATGCGCTCGCTTGAACAGCTACACCTGAAACTAAGTGGCGAGGGATCAAACAGTCTAATGTCATCTTCATGAAACAGGCGATGTAAGATTTCTGTTGTTTCTAAAGATAGTAGCTCATCTTTAGTCAAGGTGTTTGCCAGGTGTTCAGCATGTTCCCAGTTTTTATCGTCTTCCTCAAAGTCGGTTGCGGAAGAACTGGATTCAGGGAGCTCCTGTAACAAAAAACCGGTACAGGTTTCATCATTAGAAGCTAGCCATAGGCGTGTGTTAAGTTGCTCGGATTGAAGAAAATAATTTTCTATAGCATCTTTAATGTGTTCACCCTGGAGGCCTATAACACCCTGGTAAGGTTCTCCTTCTGGTGGTTCAATGGTCATGACCATTCGGCCATTACCAAAGATATTAGTTAGCCCATGTTCCGGAACGTCACCATGCCAGCGAGCCAGTCCACGTAAGGTGCCATTTGAGGTAGCCTGAACAACTAGTAAGTGTAACGGGCCGTCGCCTCGGATTTGTAAAATCAATGAGCCATCATATTTAATGGTCGCAGATAAAAGTGCACATGCTGCAAATGCTTCACCTAAAATGTCTTTTACATTTTGTGGGTAGTCGTAACGTTCAAGCACTGCTTCCCACGTGGCGTTTAAGTGAACCATTTCGCCACGTACACGAGTGTTCTCTATTACAAAACGGTGAAGTAAATCGTTGTCAGAC
>Ga0316207_10003351_pt1 | contig 14988 bp, 17 predicted proteins | sample 6weekpyrite_MG_FD_204943 | JGI IMG/M metagenome (GOLD analysis project Ga0316207, IMG submission 204943) | Microbial mat bacterial communities from mineral coupon in-situ incubated in ocean water Damariscotta River, Maine, United States -... | ecosystem: Environmental > Aquatic > Marine >... | reverse complement strand
ATGATTCTCCAAATACAGCTCAATCCATGAAATGGAAATTAAAGCGTAAAACCAACGATGAATTACGTCAGCAGTTTATTGACCAAACTGTACCACAAGCTGAATTGATTGGACTTACAATTCCAGACCCAGATTTAAAATGGAATGAAGAAAAACAAGGATACGATTTTGGAGAAATCGATTGGGATGAATTTTGGCAAGTGGTAAAAGGTCATGGACCTTGTAATAAAGAACGAATGAATGCAAGAGTTGGAGCATGGGAAAAAGGAGAATGGGTTCGTGATGCAGCGATTGCTCATGCTGAAAAACAACAGGAAAGAAAAGAAAAACAAGCTGTCTAATAGAATTAAGACCGCTTCGCTTTTAGAAATTATATTATGTTGGTTCTTATAATTGTCCCCTTGAGGATTATCGAAATGAAAATATATTTTCAGTGAAGATACCGAGAGTAGCTCATTAGGGGTGTCAACAATAAACGGAATATAAAAACATAAATTGAAGTTTTTTTGATTTCAAGTTCAAGTTAAGTTCAAGTTCAATTTCGACTTCAACTTCAATTTCAACTTCGATTTCAGCTTCAATTTCAAATTCAATGTATTATGAAAAAAAAAGAATGGCCTCTTTGGGAAGTCTTCGTAAGAAGTAAAAACGGATTAGAACATCGTCATTTTGGAAGCCTTCATGCAGCAGATGCTGAAATGGCTTTAGAAAACGCACGCGATGTCTATACAAGAAGAAACGAAGGTGTAAGTATTTGGGTTGTTGAGTCAAAAAATATTACCGCTTCAAACCCTGAAAAAAATGCTGAATTATTTGAACCAGCACAAGATAAGGTATATCGTCACCCAACATTTTACGATTTACCAGACGAAATAAAACACATGTAAAAGAAAAACTTGAAGTTGAAGTCGAAACCGAACTTGAGAAATGGGTGAAAATAAATTTGATTTATCAGAAAGACTAGAAGATTTTGCAGCAGCTATTATTTTATTGTACAATAAAAAACCAATGTCGTATGCAGGTGATTATTTAGCGAAACAACTAATTAGGTCGTCCTGTTCTACAGTCTTAAATTATGGAGAGGTTTTAGGGGCTGGAACGAATAAAGATAAAATAAATAAGTTAAGAATTTGCTTAAAGGAATTAAGGGAATCATTACGGAATTTGAACATTCAAACTAAAGCAAAATTATTTTCGGAAGAAGATTTAAAAGAAATGAAAGACGAAAATGACCAACTTATCAGGATTATAGTAACAAGAATTAAAAACATAAATTGAAGATTTTGATTTCAAGTTCTAGCTCAATTTCGGTTTCGACTTCAGCTTCAATTTCAATTTTGAATGAAATGAAAAAAAATTTATACAACTACATATTAGGTATTGCAGATAACAGCTTAATCTTAGGACAACGTCTTGGAGAGCTCTGTGGTCATGGACCAAGTCTTGAAACCGATATAGCATTAACCAACATTTCTTTGGATTTATTTGGTCAAGTTAGAAGCTATTATCAATATGCTGCTAAAATTGCTAATAATGGAAGTAACGAAGACACCATTGCGATGATGCGACCAGAACGTGAATATGTAAATGTGTTATTGGTAGAACAGCCTAATACAGATTTTGGTTATGTTATAGCACGTCAGTTTTTGTTCGATGTATATCACTTTTTGTTTTTGACTGAACTTCAAAAAAGTAAAGATGTAACCTTGGCAGCTATAGCAAAAAAATCTATTAAGGAAGTATCTTATCATTTACGATTTTCGTCAGATTGGTTCAAGCGTCTTGGTGATGGGACAGAAGAAAGTCATAAGCGTATTCAAAATGCTATAAATGACCTTTGGACTTATACTGACGAATTATTCCATCAAACAGATGCAGATAAAAAAATGATTGCTGATGGTGTAGGTGTGGATACATCTAATTTCAAAGAACAGTATTATAAACAAATTTCCAATGTGTTAGATGAAGCAACTTTAGAAGTTCCTGAATTAAAGTATTTTCAAAAAGGAGGAAAACAAGGTATTCATACAGAACACATGGGATATATTTTAGCCGAATTACAATATATGCAAAGAACATATCCAAACATGTCTTGGTAAATAAATGAATAAACAAATGATTGAACATGCCGACATCGATACCGAATTAATTCCTATTCTGGATAAAGTATCCGACCCAGAAATTCCTGTGTTAACGATTTTAGATATGGGAGTGGTTCGTTATGCGAAGCTTGTTGATGATGTCGTACAGATTAAAATAACACCAACATATAGTGGCTGTCCTGCTATGGATGTGATTGCAGATGATATTACAGCAGCTTTTAAAAAAGAAGGTTACAAAGTAGATATTGATTTGGTATTAACACCTGCTTGGACAACCGACTGGATTTCTGAAGAAGGCAGAGATGCACTCGAAAAATATGGTATTGCACCACCTTTGGAAGCAGAGGCTGACAAAGAAGCATTACTGGGAAATAAAAAAATAGTAAAGTGCACCAATTGTGGTTCACAAAACACAAAATTAGTAAGTCAGTTTGGTTCAACTGCATGTAAAGCATTGTTTCAATGTGAAGACTGTCATGAACCTTTTGATTATTTTAAATGTCTTAAGTGACAACTTGTTGTCACCCTGAACATTACTGAAATCAAAATATATTTTGATTGAAAGTAGCTTACGAAGTAAGTCAAAGGGTCTCATCAAGAAAATTAGAAATATAAAAACTAAATGCTTGGATTGTCCCCTTGAGGGGACTTTAGGGGTGTATTATAGAACAATATGAATCCAATTCTATTAAAAATTGAAAACAAAATAGCGTTTATAACGCTCAACAGACCAGAAGTATTTAACAGTTTCAATCGTGACATGGCTTTAAGTTTACAAAGTATTCTCGATGATTGCGAAGCAAATAATGACGTAAGAGCGATTGTAATCACTGGCGAAGGAAAAGCCTTTTGTGCTGGCCAAGATTTAAAAGAAGTTACCTCTCCAGAATTAAATCCTGGATTTAAAAAGATTCTTGAAGAACACTACAACCCAATCATTTTAAGAATTAGAAACATTGAAAAGCCAATCATTGCTGCAGTTAATGGAGTAGCAGCAGGAGCAGGAGCAAATATTGCTTTGGCTTGCGATATTGTAGTAGCTCATGAAAAAGCAAGTTTTATTCAAGCCTTTAGTTTAATAGGGTTGATTCCTGATAGTGCAGGCACCTACTTTTTACCACGATTAATCGGATTTCAAAAAGCCACAGCTCTAGCGATGTTAGGAGATAAGATAAGTGCTGAAGAAGCCGAACGATTAGGTATGATATATAAATTCGTTCCTTTAGAAGAGTTTGAAGAAACCGTTCAAAGAATCGCTCAAAAGTTAGCCAACATGCCAACAAAAGCGTTAGGATTGATAAAACAAACATTTAATCAATCATTGACTAATAATTTAGAACAACAATTAGCATTAGAATCAAAACATCAAATAGAAGCAGCTGGAACTGAAGATTATGCAGAAGGAGTAGCAGCATTTATCGAAAAACGTAAACCAAATTTTAAAGGAAATTGAAATTTTCAATTGAATTAAATAATTCTAATCCATGGATTGTCCCCTTGAGGGGACTTTAGGGGTGTTAATAAAATAAATAAAAATAAGTATTGTAAAAGTTTATGTTTTTACAATGTATTAATTGAATTAAGTTAAATAAAAAATTATCACAGTATATTGGCAAAGTGATTGTCCTCTTGAGGATTATCGAAATGAAAATATATTTTTAGTGAAGATACCGAGCGTAGCTCATTAGGAGTGTAAACAAACTATGAAAAACAAAATAATTCCATACAATCCAAAATTAAAACAATACGCAAGAGAGTTAAGAAAAAATAGCACATTGGCTGAAGTTTTATTATGGAATAATATAAAGAATAGAGCATTAGGTGTTCAATTTCATAGGCAAGTCCCAATGCTGGACTATATAGTAGATTTTTATTGCCACGAATTAATGTTAGCTATTGAAATTGATGGCAATTCACATGATTACAGATATTTCGAAGATAAAAACAGACAAAATAAACTTGAAGAATATGGGGTCAAGTTCATTAGATTTAATGATTTAGATGTTAAAAACAATATGTTTAGTATTTCATTATCGTTAGAAGAACAAGTCAAATTATTAAAAACACCCCTAAAGTCCCCTCAAGGGGACAACCTAAAGCAAACCCTCATACAAGTACATAATCGTATAAAGCCATACATTCACAAAACACCTGTGTTATCCTCGCAATTAATAAATGAAATAGCAGGATGTAATGTGTTTTTTAAATGTGAGAATTTTCAAAAAATGGGAGCTTTCAAAATGCGTGGTGCAACAAATGCGATTTTAAATTTATCTGAAGAAGAGCGTAACAAAGGCGTCGTAACACATTCTTCAGGTAATTTTGCTCAAGCCTTGTCTTTGGCAGCAAATAAAATTGGTATTGATGCCTATATCGTGATGCCCAAAAATGCACCTCAAGTAAAAAAGAATGCTGTAAAAGAATATAAAGGGAATATCATTGAAAGTGAATCGACACCTATTGCTCGTGAGCAAATGGCTGAAAAAGTGAAGCAAGAAACAGGAGCAACATTCATCCATCCTTCAAACGATGATGATGTGATCCATGGTCAAGGAACTGCTGCTATCGAACTGTTAGAAGAACAGCCACAATTGGATTATATATTCACTCCTGTTGGTGGTGGCGGACTTATTGCTGGAACAGCCTTGGCTGCTAAATATTTTTCTGATAAGTGTAAAGTCATTGGTGGCGAACCAAAAAATGTAGATGATGCATATCGTTCTTTACTAAGTGGAAAGATTGAATATAACGATGGTAATAGTACTACCATAGCTGATGGATTACGAACGTTTTTAGGGGATCGAAATTTTCCTATAATTAAAGAAGGGGTTGAAAAAATAATTAGAGTAGAAGAAGAAGAAATTATTAATGCGATGAAGCTAATTTGGGAGAGAATGAAAATAATCATCGAACCATCAAGCGCTGTCGCATTTGCAGCGTTATTAAAAAATAAAGAAGATTTTAAAAATAAAGAAGTCGGCATTATTATTTCTGGCGGAAATGTAGATATAACCAATCTACCTTTTTAATTATATGGAATGTCCCCTTGAGGGGACTTTAGGGGTGTTAATAAAAATGACTAAAAATCAGTATTGTAAAAGTTTATGTTTTTACAATGTGTTAATTGAATTAAGTTAAATAAAAAATTATCACAGTATATTGGCAAAGTGATTGTCCCCTTGAGGATTATCGAAATGAAAATATATTTTCAGTGAAGATACCGAGTGTAGCTCATTAGGGGTGTAAAAAAAAGTTTAACTAAAAGTTTCTTCCCTTTGGGAAGACGGAAGATGGGAATAAAAATAGGAATCATAGGAAGTGGAACAATGGGAAGTGGTATTGCACAAGTTGCCGCAACTGCTGGTTGTCAGGTAAAATTGTACGATACAAATCAAGAGGCTTTAGATAAAGCAAAAACAGCATTAGAAAAAATATTGAATAGACTCATTGAAAAAGGACGAATCAATTCTAAAGAGAAAAATAGAATTCAATCAAATATTAGTTATGTAGATAGCCTGAAGGATTTATCAGATTCAAATTTGACGATTGAAGCCATTGTTGAAAACCTTGACATTAAGAAAAAAGTATTTTCAGAATTGGAAACTTATGTGTCTAACGATTGTATCATAGCATCAAACACCTCTAGTTTATCTATAGCATCCATTGCTTCCTCGTTGCAAAACCCAGAACGTTGCATTGGAATTCATTTTTTCAACCCAGCGCCTTTAATGAAATTGGTTGAAGTCATTCCAGCAATTCAAACGTCTAAAGAAACGCTGGAGAAATCTGTTCAAATTGTTTCAGATTGGAAGAAGATTGTTGCTGTAGCAAAAGATACTCCAGGTTTTATTGTCAATCGTGTGGCTCGACCGTTTTATGGCGAATCATTAAGAATTTACGAAGAAGGGATTGCCGATTTTGCAACCATTGATTGGAGTTTAAAAACCCTTGGAGGTTTTAGAATGGGACCATTTGAATTGATGGATTTTATTGGGAATGATGTTAATTATACGGTAACCGAAACAGTATTCACTGCTTTCTATTTCGATCCAAAATACAAACCAGCATTCACACAAAAACGTTTTGCTGAAGCAGGTTATTTAGGACGAAAATCTGGAAAGGGGTATTACGACTATGACGAAAAAGGAAAGATTGTCACCTCGAGCGCAGTCGAGAGGTCACATAACGAAGAGCTATCGCAAAGAATATTCAATAGAGTATTAGTAATGCTAATCAACGAAGCTGCTGATGCTTTGTTTTTAAATATCGCATCAGCTGAAGACATAGATAATGCCATGACCAAAGGAGTTAATTATCCAAAAGGATTACTGGCTTGGGCAGACGAAAAAGGCATCGATTGGTGTGTATCAAAAATGGACGAATTGTATAATGAATATCATGAGGATAGATATCGTTGTAGTCCATTGTTACGAAAGATGAAAAAAGAGAACAATAAGTTTTTTAATTAAAGGATTGTCCCCTTGAGGGGACTTTAGGGGTGTTTTTAGAATGTAAAAATTAATAAGATTCCACTGGAGTTTATCTTGAGTGTAGTCGAAAAGATGATTAATAAATATGAATAGAACAAATTCCCTTTCCTTTGGAAAGGGTTAGAAATAGGAAATGAAAGGAGAACAAATACCATACAAAATGTTATCTAAAGACGCTTTCAGTCAATGGATGGGAATTGAGATTTTAGAATGTGAAATAGGTCGTTGTAGAGTGGCGTTGACAGTAAGAAAAGAAATGTTGAACAGCATGTTTAAAGCACATGGCGCTATTAGTTATGCATTGGCAGACACGGCTTTTGGCTTTGCAGCTAATACACATGGTAAATATGCTGTGTCAATAGAAACAAGTATAAATCACATTGAAGCATTAAATGAAGGGGATTATTTAGTTGCAGAATCTGTGATTGAAAAAGTAAATAATAAATTAGGCTTTAATGTTATTGAAGTCAAACGAGGTGATGAACTCGTAGCATTGTTTAAAGGAGTGGTTTATAGAACAAGTAAAAATTGGTAAGAATAATTAGAAAAGGAAATAGGTATTAGTAGATTAGGCATTAGTATGAAGAGTAACTATCATTTTAAGTTTGAAGATTTAAAGGTTTACCAAAAAGCTATGGATTTTGGTGAGTTAGTAGATTCAATCGTCAAAAAATTTCCTAATCATGAACTATATGCGCTTTCATCTCAATTCCGAAGAGCAGCAGATTCTATAGCTTTGAATATTGCTGAAGGTTATCCAGGTTCAGATGCTCAATTTGTAAAACATTTAAATCATGCAATATATAGTGCAAACGAATGTGTAAGTTGTAGTACTAAATCAAGAAGGAGAAAGTATATCAATTTTGAAGAAGATGAAGAAAATAGAAGATTAATTTCAGAACTTACTAAAATGCTATCAAGCTTACGAAAAAGAATCAAAGAAAGAAATTATAACTAATTCCTAATCCCTAAAAAAACTAATCCCTTAAGTAATGGAAGCATATATAATAGACGGAATAAGAACACCAATAGGTAATTATAAAGGAACACTATCTGCCGTTCGCACCGACGATTTAGGAGCTCTGGTAATTGAGGAAATTGTTAAACGAAACCCAAACATTCCAAAAGAAGCATACGACGATGTCATTTTAGGATGTGCTAATCAAGCAGGAGAAGATAATCGTAATGTTGCGAGAATGTCGTCGTTATTAGCAGGGTTGCCTTTTACAGTTCCTGGAGAAACAGTTAATCGTTTATGTAGTTCAGGGTTATCAGCAATTATTCATGCAAATCGAGCCATAAAAGCAGGAGATGGAGATGTGTTTATCGCTGGAGGAGTGGAAAATATGACACGAGGTCCTTATGTAATCGCCAAACCATCGAGTGCTTATGGGAATGACTCTAAAATGTACGATTCCAGTTTTGGTTGGCGTTTTATCAATCCAAAAATGTACGACATGTATGGAACGGATGGCATGGGAAATACAGCTGAAAACTTGGTTGAGAAATATAATATCTCTCGCGAAGACCAAGACAAGTTTGCATATTGGAGCCAGATGAAGGCTACAAAAGCCCAAGACAATGGTCGTTTAGCTAAAGAGATTGTAACTGTTGAAATCCCTCAACGTAAAAAAGACCCTATTCAATTTTCAAAGGACGAATTTGTAAAACCAAATACTTCACTTGAGGTATTAGGAAAATTACGAGCAGCCTTTAAAAAAGAAGGTGGAAGCGTTACCGCTGGAAATGCTTCTGGTTTAAATGATGGAGCAGCAGCGACAATAATAGCATCAGAAGATGCTGTAAAAAAATACAATCTAAAACCATTGGCTAGAATTGTAAGTTCCGCAGTGGTTGGTGTTGAGCCACGAATCATGGGAATAGGCCCAGTTGAAGCGTCCAAAAAAGCATTGGCAAAAGCAGGATTATCGCTTGATGTTATTGATGTTATAGAATTAAACGAAGCATTTGCCGCACAAGTGTTGGCTTGCACAAGAGCTTTAGGTTTGGCAGATGACGACCCAAGATTAAACCCAAATGGAGGTGCCATTGCTATTGGTCATCCACTCGGAGTTACTGGGGTAAGAATAGCCTATTCTGCTGCTTTAGAGCTACAAGAGCTACAAAAGCAATATGCCTTAATAACGATGTGTATTGGAGTAGGACAAGGCTATGCAGCAATAATTGAAAATGTGAATTTATATTAGAATGTCACCTCGAGCGCAGTCGAGAGGTCACAATAGAAGAGATATAATGAAAATATTAATCATAGGAGGAAACGGAACCATTGGTAAAAAAGTCACTGAAAGGCTAAAGCAGAATCATGAAGTGATTGTAGCTGGACGTAATTCGGGAGATGTACAAGTCGATTTTTCTGATTCTAATTCCATTAAATCAATGTTTGAGGAAGTTGGAAAAGTTGCTGGTATTGTTGCCATTGCTGGAGATGCTAAATGGGACAAGTTTGAAAATCTATCTGAAGATGATTTTTATATAGGAATCAAAAGCAAATTAATGGGACAGGTTAATGTGGTAAGAATAGGGAAGGATTATTTAAATAAAGGAGGTTCTATTACATTATCAACAGGTATTCTTGCAGATGACCCAGTTGATATGACCACAAGTTCTGCGATGGTCAATGGTGCTATTCACAGTTTTGTGAAAGCAGTAGCATTAGAGCTTGAAAATGGTATTAGAATTAATGCAGTTTGCTCTGATTTAGTTGAAGATGCTTACGAAAAATATAAAGATTATTTCCCTGGAAACACACCTGTACCAATGCGTAAAATTGTAGATGGTTATATTAAATGTGTCGAAGGTAAAATTACAGGTAGAATAATTAGGATAATGGCTTAAGTTATTATGGATAAAATACAACATTACGTTCAAGGAAATTGGACAACAGGAAAAGAAGCAGGCACACCAATCCACGATGCAATAACTGGCGAAGCTTTTGCTAGTGTCGCCATTGAAGGGTTAGATATTCCCGAAATTCTAAACTATGGACGAACAAAAGGTGGCGAAGTGCTTCGTAAAATGACCTTTCAAGAGCGAGGTAATATGCTAAAAAAATTAGCATTTTACTTAATAAAAAAGAAAGAGGTCTTTTATGAATTAAGCTATAGAACTGGAGCTACCAAAGTGGATAGTTGGATAGATATTGAAGGTGGTTTTGGAAACTTGTTTGCCAATGCATCTTTAAGAAAACTATTCCCAAATCAGTCGTATCACGTTGAAGGTGATGCTATCGACTTATCTCGTGGTGGACGCTTTATGGCACATCATATTATGGTACCTAAAAAAGGGGTTGCTGTGCATATCAATGCTTTTAACTTCCCAGTTTGGGGAATGCTTGAAAAATGTGCAGTAAACTGGATGGCTGGTGTTCCTGCAGTAGTTTTACCTGCACCTTCATCGTCGTATTTAGCTGAAGCAGTTGCAAGAGAAATTATAGCATCAGGTATTTTACCAGAAGGTGCTTTACAAATTATCAACGGAACGGTCAAAAATATTTTAGATACTGTTGAATCGCAAGATGTGGTGACTTTTACAGGTTCTGCATCAACTGGTCGATTATTAAAAGCACATCCAAGAATTATTCAAGAGGCTGTGCCATTTACCATGGAAGCCGACTCCTTGAATGCATCTATTTTAGGTGAAGATGCAGTTCCAGGAACACCAGAATTTGATATTTTTATCAAGGAAGTCAGAAAAGAAATGACCGTGAAAGCTGGACAAAAGTGTACAGCTATAAGAAGAATTATTGTTCCTGAAAATTTGGTAGAAGATGTACAAATAGCACTTGGTAAAGCACTTGATAAAGTTACTATTGGAGACCCAAGACTGAAAGAGGTAAGAATGGGCTCTTTAATTAGCAAAGAACAAGTCAAGGAAGTTAGAAATTCAGTTCAGGATATTGTCAAGGAAGCAAAAATCGTATATGGTAATTTGGATAAACTAGATGTGGTTGGAGCAGATTTTCAAAAAGGTGCATTTATAAGCCCAATTTTATTACGAGCAGATAATCCTTTTAAAAACAAAGCAATACATGAGCGAGAGGCGTTTGGTCCAGTAAGTACCATCATGCCTTATAAAACTTTAGAGGAAGCAATCACACTGTCTCAAATGGGAAAAGGTTCTCTAGTGTCTTCAATCATCACTAATGATGATAATGTAGCAAAAGAATATGTCGTTAACGCCGCAAGTCATCATGGACGTATTTTAGTGCTGAATAGAGAAAATGCTAAAGAAAGTACTGGTCATGGCTCACCATTACCAACATTAGTTCATGGAGGCCCAGGACGTGCTGGGGGAGGCGAAGAAATGGGAGGCATGCGAGGTGTAAAACATTACTTGCAACGTACAGCAATTCAAGGTAGTCCAACAACATTAACCGAAATCACAGGCATTTACCAGCAAGGAGGCGCTTACACTGAAGCTGAACAACATCCGTTTAAATATCATTGGGAAGATATCCAACCTGGAATGTCAATGAAAACTCATAAACGGACGCTTACAGATTCAGATATAATAAATTTCTCAAACCTTACTTGGGACCATTTTTATGCGCATACAGATATTACTTCACTTGATGGAAGCATTTTCGAAAAACGAACTGCACATGGTTATTTTATTTTGGCAGCAGCTGCAGGTTTGTTCGTCTATCCAAATAAAGGACCAGTGTCTGCAAATTACGGATTGGAAGAATGTCGTTTTTTAAGACCATTATATCATAACGACACTATTTATGTTCGACTGACCTGTAAACAGAAAATTGATAGAGACGTAGCAAGTGCAGAGCATCCTAGTGGTATTGTAAAGTGGTTTGCAGAGGTTTTTGATGCTGAAGATGAATTGGTAGCAGTGGCAACGGTGTTGACAATGGTACAAAAAAAACAAGACGTTTTTGCTGAAATAAATAGACAATCCATTGAAAACTATTTAAATAAATTAACAGATGCTTCTAAACCACTTTGGGGAACTATGTCACCGCAACACATGGTAGAACATTTAGAATATTCTACTAGAATTTCATCAGGGGAAATTCAAGATTTTGAATTTTCAACACCAGAGAAAATTATGGAGAAAGTTTATAATACCTTATATAATTATAAGCCAATGCCAAGAAATTTTGAAGCACCTAAAACATTAACCGAAGAATTAAAATCCTTGAAGCATAATAATTTAGAAACAGCAAAGCAAAAGTTGTTTGAGGCTTATGATGATTTTGAAAACTATTTTAAAGAACATCCTGATGCAACACTAAAAAATATTGTTTTTGGAAACCTTAATAGATATGAGTGGGACTTGTTTCATAGAAAACATTACAACCACCATTTTAAACAATTTGGACTCTTGTAAAGTCAATGCGCACTTGTTGCGCATTCGCTAAAATTGAAACGAAATGGCTAAAAAATATTTCACATACATTCTAACGCATGAAGGAAATCATATCTTTTACGTTGGAGTAACAAATAATATTAAGAGGCGTATGAGCGAGCATAAAACAGCAACTTTTGGAACTCATGTTGGACATTATAACATTAAGAAACTGGTTTACTTTGAAAACATTCAGACATTAGAATTGCCATTAGATGAGAAAAGACCATAAAAAAATGGAAAAGACAATGGAAAATTAATCAAATAGAATCAATTAATCCTAACTGGAAAGATTTGAGTGAGGATTGGGATTTAACTAATTATAATAAGAATAAAGTTTAATACAAATGCGCAACAAGTGCGCATTGACATAATAAAAACATGAACGAACCATACGTAAAACAAACCACAGAAAACCAAGTAGGATACATTGAGTTTTTTCATCCTTCTCACAATTCATTACCATCAAATTTGCTATCTGAATTGGCAAGAACCATTAAAAATGCTGGTGAGGATACAAACATCAAAGTTATTGTATTAAAAAGTGGAGGTGACAGAACATTCTGCGCTGGAGCAAGTTTTGAAGAATTGGTCGCCATTAATGATGAAGAAACTGGAAAGGAGTTTTTCTCTGGATTTGCCAATGTAATTAACGCAATGCGAAAATGTCCAAAGTTCATTGTTGGTCGTGTTCAGGGTAAAACAGTAGGAGGCGGCGTAGGTTTGGCTTCAGCAACCGATTATTGTATGGCAACAAAATATGCTTCCATAAAATTAAGCGAACTAAATGTAGGCATTGGTCCATTTGTAGTTGGTCCAGCTGTACAACGAAAATTAGGATTAAGTGCCATGTCGCAAATAGCGATAGATGCGAATAGTTTCTATTCAGCTCAATGGGCAAAGGAAAAAGGTTTGTTTACACAAGTTTATGAAACTGTTGAAGAATTGGACGAGGCAGTAGCAGCTTTTGCAGAAAACGTATGTAATTACAATCCAAAAGCCATGAGTGAAATGAAGACCATGTTTTGGAGAGGAACCGAAGATTGGGACCAATTATTAATACAACGCGCAAAAATTAGCGGAAGATTGGTGTTGAGTGATTTTACAAAAGATACATTAAGAAAGTATAAATAAATTCCTGCGAAGGCAGGAATCTCATAATAAAAAGGAATGAAATTTTGGCACGTCTATATAATGGCAAATAAGCCTAATGGAGTACTTTATATAGGAGTGACTGATAATATTGATGAGAGAGTAAAAGAACATAAGAATAAGGTATATCCAAAAGCATTTACAGCAAAATATAATTGTGAGAATCTGGTATATTTTGAAGAATTTGAAAATGGAGAAGAAGCTTCGACTAGAGAAAAGCAATTCAAAAAATGGAAGCGTGAGTGGAAAGTGAAATTAATAGAAGAAATGAATCCAAGTTGGGCTGATTTAAGTATCAATTAGAATCTTGATAATAGAAAATTTAGAGTTAATAAACGATGAGATTCCTGCCTACGCAGGAAAAAGATATGATTTACAGTTTTAAAGGATACATACCAGTTGTTCACGAAAGTAGTTTTGTACATCCATTAGCTGCCGTAACTGGTAATGTCATTATTGGCAAAGATTGTTATATAGGTCCAGGTGCTGCCATTCGTGGTGATTGGGGACAAATTATTTTGGAAGATGGTGTTAATGTTCAGGAAAATTGTACAGTACATATGTTCCCTGGTAAATCAATAACCTTAAAAGAAAGTGCTCATATTGGTCATGGTGCTATTATCCATGGTGCCAATATTGGGAGAAATGTTCTGGTAGGAATGAATACCGTTATCATGGATGATGCCGAAATTGGTGATGAAAGTATTGTAGGCGCAATGGCATTTGTAAAAGCAGAAACTAAAATTCCAAATAGAAGTTTGGTAGTTGGCAATCCAGCGAAAGTTGTAAAACAAGTAACAGATGAAATGATTGATTGGAAAACAAAAGGCACAAAATTGTATCAACAATTACCAAAAGAGTGTAATGAAAGTTTAAAAGAAGTAGAGCCTTTAAGAGAGGTTCCAAATAATATGAAAGTTCAAGAAGGTGTTTATGACACTTTAAGGCATTTCATGAAAAAGTAATTCCTTCCTTGAGGAAGGTGGCGCAAAGCGTCGAAAGGTGTAAATAAAAACTAACAAACATTAGTTAATAAACTTCCTGCGAAAGCAGGAATCTCAAAATATAAAGGAGTGAACCTTTGGTATGTCTATATAATGGCAAACAAGCAAAACGGAGTGATTTATATTGGTGTAACTGATGAAATTGAGGAAAGGGTTAAAGAGCATAAGCTAAAAATTTACCCACAATCATTTACTACCAAATATAATTGTGATAAGTTGGTTTATTTTGAGGAGTTCGAGAATGGCAAAATGGCAAATATTAGAGAGCAACAATATAAAAAGTGGAAACAAGATTGGAAAATCAAACTTTTTGAAGAAATGAACCCAAGCTGGATGGATATAAGTATGAACTGGAATTTTAACTATAATAAAATTCGAAATGAAAAATAAAGAGATTTCTGCCTACGCAGAAATGTACGAATTTAAAATGCCCAAATTGGGAGAGAGTATAACCGAAGCAGCCATCATCACATGGTTCAAAAATGTAGGCGATACCATTGAACAAGATGAAATGTTATTGGAAGTTGCTACAGATAAAGTAGATTCTGAAGTGCCATCAACAGTATCTGGTGTCATCGAGGAAATTTTATTCAAAGCAAATGATGTCATTAAAATTGGAGAAACGATTGCTATCATTAAGACCAACGGAAAGGTTTCAACTTCTAAAAAAGAAAAAACCCAGATTGACACCTTAAGTACAATCGAGCCCAAAGTGGAGAAAAAAAGACAGAAACAACATTTTACAGCTACGAGCACTTCTTCCCCTTTTGGAAAGATGTCGCAAAGCGACAGAAGGAGCTTCTTTTCACCACTAATTATTTCAATAGCAAAAGAGCATCACATAAGTTTTGAAGAATTAGC
>Ga0316207_10003350_pt1 | contig 14991 bp, 14 predicted proteins | sample 6weekpyrite_MG_FD_204943 | JGI IMG/M metagenome (GOLD analysis project Ga0316207, IMG submission 204943) | Microbial mat bacterial communities from mineral coupon in-situ incubated in ocean water Damariscotta River, Maine, United States -... | ecosystem: Environmental > Aquatic > Marine >... | reverse complement strand
TTCTTCCGGGTTGCTCGGTGGTATCTCGATTGATATCAAAGAAGGCGTTAGTAAAACGGCACTCAAACCCGGTGGCACCCTGCAAGGACAGGAAGGCGCCGACCTGTTTGCTGCCGTCGGTGGCGCAGCCGGCGATATCAAATTACTCATCGGTGATGTACGCAAATTTGTTCGCACCCTCAACGCCGAGGCCGGCTTATTGGATGATGCCAAACAGTTAATGAAACGCCTAGACAACAGTGCCGCTAATCTCGAAGGTATCCTTAGTGAAGGCAATGCGCAAAGTATTAGTCAAACCATTAAAGACCTTAGTTCACTAGCGCAGCGACTCGACAAAACCATTGGCGAGGTTGATCAAACGATTAAATCAGCGGGTAACCTGGTAGATGAAAACCGTGAGGACCTTAAGCGTTCTATTAGCCTGATGAGTGCCAGCCTTGAAACCGTCTCGCAACATATCGATACGATCACCTACAACCTGGAAGGCACCAGCAGAAACATGAATGAATTCAGCCGCCAGATCCGTGAAAACCCCGGTTTGTTACTGGGCAGTACACCACCAAAAGATAAAGCGGCGGGGACAGCGAAATGAAATCATATAAAAACCACCTCTCACGCCTGAAGGCAGGCATGTTGATTAGCGGTGTAACGATCTTACTCGTCGCCTGTGCCGCAGCACCACCGGTACCCGAAGATAACTTCTACCAACTTCCTGCACCTAATGTACAGGCCAGTGCTAAACCTCTTGCTGGCAGTCTATCTGTAAAACGATTTGTGTCTGATGGCTTGCGTAGCGAACGCGCCCTGCTGTTCAGCAAGGCTGGCCAGGCCTTGCAACTGAAGCAATATCATTACCACCACTGGAGTGACACGCCACCCCGCATGTTGCAGGAATACACCATCAGCGCCCTACGTAAGGCCGGTGTTGCCAGCACAGTCAGCAACTACGACCCAACAAATCGGGCTGAATACTCCCTGTCAGGAAAGATACGCCACTTCGAACAAATAGAACGGGGTAGTAAGAATCAAGTCGTCGTTGAACTCGAACTCAAGCTCAATAACAAAAAAGGAAAACTGGTTTTACTCAAAGACTACCGTATAAGCCAGACTGCGAAAAATGACTCACCCCATGCACTTGTCGATGCCTATGGAGTTGCCTTAAACATAATCATTAGCCAATTTATTGGTGATTGGGCTAAGCAATAATGATCGCTAACGACCCAACAATAATTTGTAAAAAATTTTAAAAGAGTGCTTTATGACGCCCGACGGCATTCTAAGTGAAAGCGAACGCTTAGTTTTTATTAAACATTATGGATAAAAAGTCATTATAAAATGAAAGCATCAACAATTCTTCGGCCACTTCAATCCTCAGATATTATTGAGCATGCTCAATTATTATATACCTCGTTTAATTCATGGTACTGGAAGCATGGGTGGAATAAAGACTATTTCGGATGTAGTCCGCATGAAACTTCTATATTTTATGAAATTTATAATGATCTAACACCTGGGCATAGCGTTGCAGCCTTCGAAGAAGAAAGTGGCGAGATGCTGGGAGCTTGTTTTTATCATCCGAGAGAACATCATGTCTCTCTCGGTATCATGAGCGTGCATCCTGAATATAGTGGTCGCGGTATAGGCCGGCAACTCGTTAGCTCTATACTTGATTTTACAAAAGACAATAACTTCAAATCATGCCGATTAGTTAGTAGTGCTATGAATATGGATTCATTTTCATTATACAACCGATCTGGTTTTATACCTCGTGTCACATATCACGATATGGTTATTACTGTACCAATAGATGGCCTTGGTAATACGATCGTCAAAGGCGAAGAATGTATACGCGAAGCCAAATTAGACGATGTAGCGTCTATGGGTGAATTAGAAATGGACATCAGCGGAATAAAACGTGAAATTGATTATCGTTACGCTATTGAAAATCCGCGCGGTGTGCTGCATGCAAGTGTGTATGAGAATGATCAGAAAACGATTGATGGTTTTATGATTTCAGTTAAGCATCCTGCTCTTAATATGCTTGGGCCCTGTGTAGCCCGTACCGAAGAAATAGCTATTGCGCTCATTAGAAAAGAGATTGAACGATTTAAAGACACATGGGTACTTTTTACGATCCCCATGGACAAAAGAAAAGTGGTCGAGCAAATGTATACCTGGAATGCTATCAACGTAGAAACACATCTAAAATCAGTCTGGGGTGAATTTACAGGTTTTAATGGCGTTAGTATGCCCAGTTTTTTACCAGAAACCGGTTAACAAAAATTATCTAAATATGATTTTAGACATTCAGGTCGATATCTCCAAACAACTGTCAACTTATGGCCATGAGCAGTCAGTTAATCCTGTGGCAATTTTTTACACTACCCGCCATTTAATTCACCATGGCAGAAAAAACCTAAATGGAGTCAGCCGATGAAAGTACTCATTGTCTTAACGTCACACGATAAACTGGGAGATACTGGCAAAAAAACAGGTTTCTGGTTGGAGGAATTTGCTAGCCCTTATTACCATTTAAAAGATGCTGGCGCGGTAGTTGTTTTGGCTTCACCCCTTGGGGGGCAACCGCCGTTGGACCCAAAAAGCCACGAACCTGATTTTCAAACAGATGATACGCGCCGATTCGACGATGACCAGGCTGCTCAGGATGAATTAGCGAAGACTGCTAAGTTAGCTGAAATGAATGCAGAAGAATTTGATGCCGTATTTTTTCCCGGAGGCCATGGCCCCTTGTGGGATCTGCATAATAACAGTGATTCAATTTCGTTAATTGAAGATTTTATTGCCGCAGGAAAACCTGTTGCGGCGGTATGCCATGCACCTGCAGTGCTATTAAAAGCCAAGGATCAAAATGGTGACCCATTAGTCAAAGGCAAAAATGTCACTGGCTTTAGTAACTCCGAAGAAGCCACAGTTGAGCTGACGGACGTTGTACCTTATTTGCTCGAAGATCAGCTTCTCGCATTGGGCGGAGTATATCAGAAGGCTGAAGATTGGAACTCGTTGGCCGTTGTTGATGGTTTGATTATAACCGGACAAAACCCTGCTTCGTCAGGCGCGGTTGCTGAAGAATTGATAAAATCGATTAATTAATTTTAGCATCAATGGGGTCACATCAATGGGGTCAGACTCGATCGAAATGACAGCTATTTAGAAATTTATTCTAATCCATTTATACAGGATGATAACTAATTTCAATCGAGTCTGACCCCATTGAATGTTCTTATAGATCAACCATAAACAGATAAAATTATGCTTATTCGTGTAGCAACAAATTCAGATCGCGATAATATCCTCAACATACACTTGCGCGCTTTCCCTGACAGTGAGAAAGATATTGTCTCAGCACTCGCCGTAGATCTGCTTGATGAAAACACAACGCCTCAAACCATTTCTTTGCTAGCTGAAATTGATAATAACGTGGTGGGTCACATCGCTTTTAGCCCGGTAAAAATTGATAACAATGACAATCTACAGGGCTATATCCTGGCACCACTCGCTGTATTACCCGACTATCAAAAACGAGGAGTTGGCTCAAAATTAATTGAAAGTGGAATAGATGCCTTGTTGAAAAAAGGAATCAATATCCTCTTCGTTTATGGTGACCCAGCATATTACGGCAGGTTTGGTTTCAACACTGAGAGCGCAGAAGAGTTCGTTCCGCAATATAAACTTCAGTACCCTTTTGGCTGGCAGGCGCTTATCCTTAACCCGTTTTCTAATGCGAACACACCTACCAGTATAGAGTGCGTTTCTTGTTTGAATAATCCTGAACTCTGGTAATTAAGTGGTTAACCGTGTGTGTTGCCACTAATAGCTGCTATTATCGCTAACAGCACCATGTTTATGTCTAATAAATTATATAACCAAGAATAATAATATGACGACATCTTCACAGGACATCACCGAAAAACCCGCTCCGGTTTCTTTTTGGGAAGCATTTGTTTACTGGCTCAAACTCGGCTTTATCAGCTTTGGTGGCCCTGCCGGTCAAATCAGCATGATGCACCAGGAATTAGTCGAAAAACGAAGATGGATCTCCGAGCATCGTTTTCTGCATGCGCTCAACTACACCATGGTACTACCCGGCCCTGAGGCACAGCAGCTAGCCACCTATATCGGCTGGTTAATGCACGGCGTATGGGGCGGCATTGCTGCTGGGGTTCTGTTTGTGATCCCATCACTGTTTATTCTTATTGCATTGACATGGATCTACCTCGCTTATGGTGATGTCACTGCGGTGGCCGGTGTTTTATATGGCATTAAACCTGCAGTGACGGCGATCGTGGTATTTGCTGCCTATCGAATTGGTTCACGGGCGCTGAATAATAACGTGCTGCGTGCCATGGCCGTGCTCGCCTTCATAGCGATTTTTGGTTTTGATGTTCCCTTCCCTTATATCGTGCTGGCCGCCGGTATTATTGCCTATGTCGGTTCACATTTTGCCCCTGACAGTTTCAAAGCGGGAGGTCACCATGGTGGAGACAATAAAAGCTACGGTGCGGCGATTATTGATGACGACAGCCCCGTTCCGGCTCATGCCCGTTTTAAATGGAGTCGCTTTATTGTATTTGGCCTGATCGGTATCGCACTTGGTGGTGCCGTCATTGCTATGCTGGTGATCAACTCTGGTTGGCAAGGTACGCTCACACAAATGAGTGTGTTCTTTACCAAGGCCGCCCTGGTCACCTTCGGCGGTGCCTATGCCGTATTGCCCTATGTCTACCAGGGCGGTGTAGAACAATATGGCTGGTTAAGCGGTACCCAGATGATTGATGGACTTGCGCTCGGTGAAACCACCCCAGGTCCGCTCATTATGGTGGTGGCCTTTGTTGGTTTTGTTGGCGGCTGGAGTAAAGAGATATTTGGTCCGGATATGTTATTGCTGGCAGGTATGGCCGGCGCCAGTATCGCAACCCTGTTTACCTTTCTTCCCTCATTCCTGTTTATTTTTCTTGGCGGTCCCGCGATAGAAGCGACCCGCCACGATATCAAGTTTACCGCCCCTTTAACCGGCATTACTGCTGCCGTGGTCGGTGTCATTCTTAACCTGGCGGTGTTTTTTGCCTACCATGTGCTCTGGCCAAAAGGATTTGATGGCAACTTTGAATGGTTCTCGGCCTTGATTGGTGCCGCCGCGTTTATTGCACTCTTCCGTTACAAGGTGGGTATCGTCCAGGTGATAGCTGCCTGTGCAGTGGTTGGGCTGGGTTATTCTGTTTTGATTTAGTCAGGCAATATGTACGCCGTGGTATCCATTGAAGGCTGACTTTCATCAACAAATTTGAATGCACTCCAGCCAATCTTAAGCATGTCATTGTTGTTGAGTTTTTTGCTACTCACCTGGATATCATTGACAAAGGTACTGTTGGTACTTCCCAGGTCACGTATGCTGTAAACAGAATGGCCGGGGAAATGTTCATCATCGTTTTTTTCAATAATGGCATGTTCATTACTAACAGCCAGGTCGTCAATATGCACATCATTATCAGCAGCCCTGCCAATTCGTAAGGTCTCACCTTCAATATCGAAATGCTGACTACCCACTCCATCAACAATTAAAATTAACTTAGCCATATCAGACTCCTCTTAACTCGTTCTCTGCATTAGTATGACGGAAATATTGTCATGCCCACCGACATCGTTTGCCGCCTTAACCAGGTTACTGACCGCTTGTGAAAGCCCATCTGTTTCAGCAAGTATGGTTTGTATCTCGATATCATCCAGGTAACTGCTTAGTCCGTCGGAACACAATAAATAAGTGTCGCCTATGTTGGTTGCCTGCATAGTGACATCAGGATCGACACAACGCCCGACACCCAGGGTTTTTGTTAGTACATTACGATAGGCTGTGTTTCTTCCTACGATCCCGCTGCTACACAACTCCTGTGCCATTGAATGGTCAATGGTTAATTGCTCAAGAACACCATCACGATATCGATAACAACGCGAGTCACCAACATGTGCTATACACAGGTTCTCAGCATGAGCCAGGGCCATCACGATGGTTGTCCCCATGCGCCCGATATCATCATTATTATCCCGCACCTTTTGTATTGCGGCATTGGCATCGGCCACGGCATCCATGACACGCCAAACCATCCGGGCACTTTCTGCTTCCCAGCCTTTGGTATCTTTCTGAATGCTGCGACACACTCTTTCGCGTGCATGCTCAACTGCGAGACGACTGGCGACTTCTCCACCGGAAAAACCACCAACACCATCAGCCAGGACAGCCAGCGCGGTGTCTTTCTCATTACTCAGGTACCAATCGATGCTGTCTTCGTTGTTCTCACGCACCTGGCCTGTGTCTGTCTCTCCATATATTTTAAATTGACTCATTGCATCATCCTTTATGCCTTAGCCAACGCATCGGCCATTTCCTGTGCCGAGGTGTAACGCTTATCCGGGTTTTTCTGTAGCGCCTTATTAATGATCCTGACAATTCTTGCTGGCAGCTCGGGGCGTAATTCCCTGATACTGCGATGCTTCTTGTTGGTTATCTGGTAGGCAAGGCTTGGCAGGCTATCGCCTTTAAAAGGTAACTCACCGGTGAGCAACTGGTAAAGGGTCACACCAAGACTGAATATATCGGCACGCCCATCAACCTTGCCATCGGTTAATTGCTCAGGTGCCATGTAACTTGGGCTACCCAGCACCGTGCCGGTCCTGGTCGTGGTCGTATCGGTGACGCGAGCAATACCAAAGTCGCTGACCTTAATCCGCTCATCACTTTCGTTATAAAGGATATTGCCTGGCTTAATGTCACGATGAATAATGCCCTGACGATGCGCATAATCAATCGCCTGGGCTGCCTGGCCGATTAACTGGTAAATCGTATCGCAGTCCAGCATTTCATTTTCATTAGTGTATTCACTGAGCGGTCTACCGGGTACATAGTCCATAGCGATGAATGCAAGATCATGCTCATCACCAATATCAAACACGGTGACAATATTTGGATGATTAAGACGCCCTGCCGCTTCGGCTTCCCTGAAGAAACGAGTCTTGATCGCTTCTGCCTCACGTCCACTAAACTGTTTCAGGTTAATCGTTTTAACCGCCACATCGCGAACAATTTTGGGGTCGTGACCCAGGTAAACAATTCCCATTGCACCTCGGCCCAGTTCACGTCTTAATTCGTAGCGACCCAACACCGGGTGCTCCAGGCCCAGCTCAGGAATAACTAACGTGCTGGCACCGTTAAAACCATTGTTACCAGTGCCACCTACTGCCTGGTGCTGAACATCAGCCAGACTCTTTAGGCGTTTTGCAACGTCACGGTAGCCTTTACACATGATTGCAATGCGACTAAACACCCTGAAGGCTTTGTCATAACGACGTTGTCGTTCATATTCAATACCAATGGTATAAAGTACTTCACAGGCATCTTCACTCCCATTGCAATTGAGTAATGTCTCTGCCGCTTCATCATACTCACCTGCTTCAACTTCTTTTCTGCCCAGCTGTAACAAAGCCTGGTCTTTGTTAGCAATCAATCGCTCAATTCTTCTTTCATAACACAGTGCCAGCACCATCAAGGTATGACCAATCACCACGAAGGCTATCAAGATGGTCATCGGCAACCACTGTTGACTAATAAGCAATAGTCCCACCTGGCTTGCCAGTACCAGCGCCACTATGATTGAACTCAACAACATGCCTGTTGTGAAGCGTATTGTTGGCAAAAGCACAAAAAGATAGGCAAGGATAAAAACCACCACTATGAAAAACACCAGGTAGGCCCATGCCGGAGTGTAAACACTGTTGCCTTTTATCATCGTCGAAGCAACACGTGCCAGGGATTCCATCTGGCTTAGACTGCCCTGCCCCATGATGATAATTTTGTTATGGAATTGTCGTAATGTTTCACCGCGACCAAACTCAGTACTGCTAAAGTAAGGAATTTCATTCTTTTCAGCCGTCGGGATGTAAATCCTACCGTCAGGTCCTGTCAGGAAATGTGTTTTATCGACACTAAGTCCCACACCATCCTGCCATCGCAATGTTTTAGATTTATTTGCTCTGGCATACATCCTTAGCATTAAATCTGCTATTGGTCGTTGCCCCTGTAACCAGACCAGGTCATGCCGTTGTTCTGATACTTTTCCGAGAGGCACAAACAATGATGTTTTTCTCAATACACTATCCACGCCTAATGTCGGTGGCCGCTTAAGTAACGAAGCTAACCAGGAAGATTTATACCCAGGATCAGCAGGCGCGATGCGCTTAGCCGTGCTAAAAACAAATGCCTCATGGTTAACCGAGCCTGGTACCAGGCCGACAGGAATAGATAGTTTTTTTAGTTCCCGGCGCAGCTTGCTATCCAGCGGAAGTCCAATAAACCCCATCCCCTCGGGACGCTCCGCGGCGACACGCGCGATAAAACGTTTAGACTCACTGGCACTGACGTCATAGGGGATTTCAATCATCACCACATTAGAAGTATGAGTTGATTGCTTCTGAAAATAGGAGGCCCAGGTAAACCAGTGTGTATCAAGCCAATCTGATAGGGGTTGAGCCAGGGGGGTCAACAAAACGATGGCCATCAGCAACACCAGTCCCCTGGCATTACTAAGGAAGCGACAAATGTACGCCCAAACAGCCTTCATCGATTATCCCAATTCATCATATTGATACTGTAGGTGATATTCGGCCAGGAAACGTGGCCTATTTAACAAAAATGAGCTTTTCTTGCCAGATTTGCAGGTTTAGTCAACCAGTATCGACCGTAATAGCTTGATTAATCGCTATTTTCGGGGTGGTTTCTGTAAGCGCTGCTTTTTATGTTGCTGGCGAGGCGTTAGCTTGTTGCGACGACCCTCAAATGGGTTATCACCACTCTTGAACTCGATACGAATTGGCGTGCCATGCAGATCAAGCACCTTGCGGAAGGTGTTTGTCAGGTAGCGACTGTAACTTTCTGGAATACTCTTAGTCTGTTTACCGTGAATCACGATAATGGGCGGGTTACGACCACCCTGGTGGGCATAACGCAATTTGATACGTCGACCCCGGACAATCGGCGGGGAATGGGCAACAATCGCATCCTCGAGAATACGCGTTAAGCGCGGTGTCGAAATATTGATCATTGCTGACTTATAGGCCTTTTCGATAGCTGCAAACAGGGTGCCGACACCCGTGCCATGCAAGGCAGAAATAAAATAGATGTCAGCAAAATCAATAAATGCCAGGCGTCTGTCTAACTCATCCTTAATACGGTTACGCTCATGAGCCTCAAGTCCATCCCACTTGTTAACGGCAATTACTAACGCGCGACCCTGGTCAAGTGCATAACCCAATAGACTCACGTCCTGTTCAGTAATACCTTCATGCGCATCAAAGATAACCAGCACAACATTCGCTGCACTAATCGACTGCAGAGTTTTTATGATACTAAATTTTTCGACAACCTCGTTGACCTTGCTACGACGGCGTACCCCCGCTGTATCAATCAGGGTGTATTCTTTACCGCGGCGTTCAAACGGAATGCTGATACTGTCTCGCGTAGTACCCGGCATGTCATAAACAAGTACTCGTTCTTCACCCAGGATTCGGTTAACCAGGGTTGACTTGCCTACGTTAGGCCGCCCCACCATCGCTATACGAATTCCATTGTCTTGCTCATCCGTTTCTTCTTCAGGATCAGCATCAGGAAGTAAATCGATAATGGTATCTTCAAGCGAGCCAATACCGCGCCCATGCGCAGCCGAGATGGCATAGGGTTCACCCAGGCCGAGTGCATAAAATTCTGCACTAAGCATGTCAATATTGACCCCATCGCTTTTATTCATAACCAGGATCACTTTCTTACCCAGCTTACGAATATGTGCAGCAATATGTTCATCACCTGCAGTCAACCCGTCACGAGCATCAACCAGCAACATAACGACATCGGCTTCATCAATGGCCTGCATGGCCTGCCCTGCCATTAACTCATCAATACCCTCTTCGCCACTAAGCCCACCAGTATCAATCAGGATCATTTCACGTTCTGCAAAACGAGCCGTGCCATACTTACGATCTCGAGTCATGCCGGGTTGATCGGCAACTATCGCATCGCGAGTACGGGTAAGTCGATTAAATAATGTCGACTTACCTACATTAGGTCTGCCGACAAGCGCAAGAACGGGTTTCATACTTTTCTAAGCCTGACTATTCAGGGAAATGGAGTTTAACGAGTGGTTACTAACCACCAACTTGTATTGCTGTTAATTCGCCTGAACTACTATTAATGAACACCATATCACCAATAACGACTGGCGAGGCAACAATAGGACTGCTACCGACACGAATACGAGCAGCCATTGCTCCATTGTCTCGTTTAAGAAAATGAACGTAACCTTCCAGATCAGCTACCACTACATATTTTCCTATGGTAGCTGGTGCGGTTAATTTACGAGCTCTAAGTTCATTATTTTTCCAGAAAGAAGATCCACTGCGACGTTCCAGTGACCAGACCTCACTGTTTTCATCCGTCACATAGAGTCTTTCTCTGTCTGCACCAATCCCTGCATGCGAAGACATTTTTCGATTCCATAAACCACGACCATTTTCAAGCGCAATGGTCGCAATATTACCCTGGAACGTAGCAACATGAACGACGCCATCTGCCACTAATGGATCCGCGTCAATATCGACAATCCGCTCAAGTTCAGAACGACCTCTTGGTAATGCAATACGTGTTTCCCATAACAGCTCGCCGTTCTTAAGCCTTATAGCAACCAACTTACCATTTGACATACCTGCAATCACACCACCTGCATGAATTACAGCGGCACTGGTGCCTCTGAGGGTAAGTACAGGAACACTGCTATCATAAATCCACAAACGTTTACCCGTCGCTGATTCATATCCAAAGATACGGCCATCAATACTTCGCGCAACAGCAACGCCATCTGCCGCAGCAGGGGCAGCAAGAATTTCGCTTGATGCTAATGTTTTCCAACGTTGTTTGCCTGTTTCCCGGTCCAGTGCGATTAACTCCGCATCCGCTGTACCCAGTAACACAAGTCCATCGCCTATTCCGGGGCCACCACGTAACCTCGCCTCAGTGTCCACCTGCCAAATCAGGCGTCCCGTTTTCACATCGTATGCAGAAACCTTACCTTTAACACCCGCCGCATAAATACGATCACCATCAGTGGCTGGTTGCAAACGCACGTAGAGCTTTTTAGCATCGCTACCAACATTTGCTGACCAACGCTGCGATACATTTAATGTCGAATTAAACTTTACAAGTTCTTTGGGTTTTTCTGTTACATCATCACTTTCAAGATAACCACGTACCGTACTTGACAATGATTCACCGACAGATGAACAACCGGCCAACCAAAGCAGCGGCACTAGTAAAATAAACCTGCCTAACAAACGACTATTCATTTTACTGTCTCCGCTTTACTCGTTGACACCGGATTAGTATCAACAAACTTCATATTCAACACTTCTCTGCTTGCAGGTGAAAGTCCATCACTCTGTAATGCCTTGTCGTAAGCTGCATTGGCACCGGCTCTATCGCCTTTAGCAAGCAGGATATCGCCACGTAATTCTTCATAAACTCCCGCGTAACCCGTTGTATTCTGTGCTGGCAATAATGCCTGAGCAGCATCATACTCAGCGTCACTGATATGTAAGGCAATCAACCTGATACGGGCAGTCTGTTTGATTTGTTCCTGCTTAGCGTTAGCCAACACCCACTCCAGGTTTTCTTTTGCAATTTTCGTATCATTCTCATCAACTGCACTTTTTGCTATCGCCATCGCGGTAAGAGACGCATAGGGTGTCGAAGCGTAGTCAGCAAACAGTTTATCCCTGCTTGCTGCCATTGCATCTTTGTTTTTAGCTTTTAATCCAAGCTGGAACTCTCCATATAGGGCTGAAGCTTCACTTGCCTGGGTTTCTTTGTGTTCTTGCCAATAACGCCAGCCAAAAAGCAAAACAATGCCTATTACCACGCCAGCAATCACTGCTACGCCATTCTCTTTCCACCAATTCTTTATGGCTTCTACTTGTTGTTCTTCTGTTAAATGATCTGCCACGTTTACCCCCGAACGATCTCTTTCAAATGCACAGCTAACTCTGCTTGCTGAATAGTTTGCTGCTCTGATTTCTCACGTAAATTTTTAAGCGAAACTGTGCCATTGCTCACTTCATCTTCGCCAATAATAACCGCCATTAATGCATTACTTTTATCTGCCCGTTTGAACTGACTCTTGAAACTACCGCCATTACAATTCATAACCAGTCGTAACCCGGGTACTTCATCTCGCATTTTTTCTGCCAGTTGAAAGCCCAGCTTCTCAGCATCATCACCAAACATGACAAGATAGGCATGCGCTGTATGATCAGGAAACGACACCTGGTTATCTTCCATCAGTGCGATTAAACGTTCCAGGCCCATCGCAAAACCGGATGCTGGTACCGGCTTGCCACCAAGCTGCTCAACCAGCCCGTCGAAACGACCACCCGCACAAACGGTGCCTTGTGCACCTAATTGGTCGGTTACCCATTCGAATACCGTCTTACAATAATAATCCAGACCACGCACGAGTCGTGGATTGATCGTGTACTCTATACCCGCCACATCCAGTAATTCACAGAGTCGCTCAAAATGCTTGCGCGAATCATCATCAAGATAATCCATCAATTTTGGCGCCGCTTCATTTAATGCCTGCATCTCTGGATTCTTACTATCCAGTATGCGCAATGGATTGCTTGTTAATCGACGTTTACTGTCTTCATCAAGCGATGACTCATGTGCAGTAAAATATTCAACTAACTTTTCTCTATAGTTGGCTCGTGCCTCACTACTTCCAAGCGAATTAAGCTCTAGCTTAATATCGTTTAGCCCGAGTGCTGGCCATAACCTTGCCGTCATGCAGATCAACTCAGCATCTATATCAGGACCAGGCTGACCAAATGTTTCTACGCCAACCTGGTGAAACTGACGGTACCGCCCTTTTTGTGGGCGTTCATGGCGAAACATTGGCCCTTTATACCAGAGCTTCTGCGTCTGATTATGCAGCAGACCATTCTCCATACAGGCACGAACACAACTGGCTGTTCCTTCCGGACGCAGTGTAAGGCTGTCGCCATTGCGATCCTCAAAGCTGTACATTTCTTTCTCGACAATATCGGTAACTTCACCGATTGAACGGCAAAATAATTCTGTCATCTCTACCACTGGCATACGAATCTCATCGTAGCCATATGCCTGAAGCAGATCACAGATAGTGTTCTCGAGATGTTGCCAGCGCGGAGTTTGTTCCGGAAGTGTGTCATGCATACCCCGGATCGCCTGGATCTTCTTAGCCAACGTTCTTACCCCTAAACCTTTGATAAAACCATGCGATGGTTTTCTAGTTAGTTCCTGTTTGCATGGCGACTTTCAATTTACTGTTATGTTTTTCTTCATCGCTGCGGTTAGCAATAAAATCACGAACAACACGTTCAATCTCATCTACCAGCTGCGCATCTTCCACTTTATGATCAGGCTTGCCATTAATGTATAACAAGTTTGGTGAACCACCTGTCAGTCCAACATTCACCTCGCGGGCCTCGCCAGGACCATTAACAACACAACCAATAATAGCCACATCAACAGGCTCAACGATATCTTCAAATCGCTCTTCCAATGCATTGACGGTTTTTATGACATCAAATTCCTGTCGTGAACACGAAGGACAGGCAATCAGGTTCACACCCTTACTGCGAATATGTAAACTTTTTAGAATATCAAAACCGACCTTAATTTCTTCAACTGGATTCGCCGCCAATGAAACACGAATAGTATCGCCAATACCATCATTAAGCAGCATACCCAAACCGATTGCCGACTTAACAGCACCAGACCGTGCGGCGCCTGCTTCAGTGATTCCTAAGTGTAGTGGCTGTTCAATCTGTCCTGCTAGTTGCCGATACGCCGCAACCGTTGTGTGTACATCCGATGCCTTCAAACTGATCTTATATTCCTGAAAATCGAGCTTATCGAGAATATCAATATGACGCATAGCAGACTCAACCAGTGCCGCCGGTGTTGGCTCGCCATATTTTTTTTGCAAATCCTTTTCCAGTGAACCGGCATTAACACCTATACGAATTGGAATACCGTGTTCACGCGCACTATCAACTACTGCTCGAACACGATCTTCACGACCGATATTACCAGGGTTAATACGTAAACAATCCGCGCCCAATTCAGCAACGCGTAAGGCAATCTTATAATCGAAGTGAATGTCGGTAATCAGTGGCAAGCTCACTCGTTTACGAATACGGGCAAATGCATCAGCCGCATCCATACTCGGTATAGAAACACGTACAATATCCGCACCGGCACGCTCGAGCGCCTCTAGCTGAGCGACTGTTGCATCAACATCACAGGTTTCGGTATTAGTCATGCTTTGTACAGAGATAGGAGCATCACCGCCGACAGCCACTTGACCAACCATAATTTGTCTCGACTTGCGTCGTTTAATCTCAACCTTGAAACTCATCGTATCCTACTCTCCTGCCGCTCCCAGCCGGAAACGGGCAAGATTGCCTCGTCTGTACTTGTCCACCTCAATCGGTTCGCCATTGTACTCGATTCTGACCGCTTTCGCGTTACCCAAAAACACTTTAAATGGCGCTTTACCTATAGTCTGATATTGCTTACCAGCTCTTAACAGCTCATAAATCAAGCGCTTACCATCAGCATCCTCAATCTCAACCCAGCTGTCCTCTGAAACGCTGATCAGGGCCTGGTTACTAACCTCATCGGTAGACTCAGCCTGGGCTGGTGGGGACGGTGGTTCCGGCGTGACCTCGAGGGCAGGTGACGGGCTGGAAGCGACGGGATCTTCAGAAGCGGCCGGGGCTGGCTCCAAGCTCGGCGCCTCATCAGGTGTGTCTAGCTCTGGCAGAGCGGGCATGGTCTCAACAGACTGCTCATTTACAGTTTCTGATTGGGATGAAAACAGTGTCGCGAAATCAAAA
>Ga0316207_10003349_pt1 | contig 14993 bp, 14 predicted proteins | sample 6weekpyrite_MG_FD_204943 | JGI IMG/M metagenome (GOLD analysis project Ga0316207, IMG submission 204943) | Microbial mat bacterial communities from mineral coupon in-situ incubated in ocean water Damariscotta River, Maine, United States -... | ecosystem: Environmental > Aquatic > Marine >... | reverse complement strand
ATCATCGCTCATTTGCTGGGTGGTGGTGTTAGGAAGGCGGTCCATATTATCGGTGTTGAGCCAAAATATGGGAGGATGTGAAAATCGAAAACGGGCTGTTTCATCTTTTTGAGGAAACTCTATTTAACAATTAGCACTTTGCTAGAACGGGATTACCCCATTGTAAATAATCCACCCAGCGGTGAAAGCATCGTTAGTTTTGGTGATAGCCTGACTTATGGCACAGGTGCTAGTAAAGGAATGGACTATCCAGCGCAGCTTTCATCATTAATCGACGAATCAATCATAAACCAAGGCAGACCTGGTGATACTACGAAATCTGCAATTAGACGCCTGGATAAAGTTATAGAACTCAATCCACGCATCGTGTTAATTACACTCGGGGGCAATGACCTCAAGAATGGCGAAAATAAGGAAATTGTATTTAAAAATTTGAAAGTCATTATTCAGCGCATACAAGATAACGGCGCTTTGGTGATTTTAGGTGGAATCGATATTCCATTTTTTGGAAGAGGTTTTGCTGACAACTATGAGATGCTTGCGATTGAAACAGGATCTGTCCTGGTTCCCAATATTTTCGAAAACATTATGGGAAACCCAAAATTAATGAGCGATAGAATACATCCTAACGATGAAGGTTATACCATTATGGCAGAATATTTTTATGCTGCCATAACACCTTATTTATAGTAATCCGTCAGAGTTGTATTAATCCAATTCAGAATTAATGGCAAAACATATTTCGCTTTTCGCCAACGCTAATTCAAAATATTTTTTATTATCAACGTCCCTGTACGCTGCATAACAATTAGTTATACAGGCAGAAAACATCAAACTCACCAAAATGACTGAATAAAGCAGCTTGGTTTTCAAAATAATTTACTCACCTTACAGAGTCACACCGATTCAAAAATAGGATTCGACCGTGTACGAGGCTTATAATCAATGATTTTCAGTTTTGATAAAAGACCAAGCACGATATATCCCAAATCAATTTCCCCCTTCTTTTGAGCAAAGTTGATATCTTTTGGGTATCGATGATGATTATTTTGATAAAGCTCGCCAACACATAGAACGTCAACCAACATCGTATTTCGCGAATTGTCTTTCATATCTGTGAAATTCACATACCCATATTTATGCCCGCACCAATTCACTATTGCACCTTGAATCGGACCAATAAACAGATGTACAGGAAACAATAACCACAACCATGGGGAAGTGGCGAATTGCCAATAAATAACGAAATACAAGGCAATTAAAAAGATTCTCATTAAACGAGTATGATTCAGCTTTTCAAAAAATGCCCAGTCAACACATTTTCGGGGGATTGGAAAATCTTGATGTATTCGACGTTTTCGTATATCAGTGTATATACGAAAAGTCTTCCAAATCATGGAGACCATGTTTTTAGAATGTATGGGTGAATGTGGATCTTTTTCTGTGTCGCCGTGGCCATGGTGCAAAGTGTGTAATATGGCATAAGCTCTTGGATTTAGAAATGAAGGCCCCTGAACAACAATCGTCACCAAATAAAAAAATCGTGACCAAAAGCGTGACATATTTATCATGCCGTGAGCTGCGAATCGGTGCAAGTAAAAACTCTGCATAAAAACAGAGACATACCATTGAAGAATAAATAAAAAAATGATTTCCATGAGATCGGATCTTTCGCTTGAATACTTAATTATTATTGTGTTACTTACGCTAAACAGAAGGCTTTCTGCACCAACGTATTATTAACGTATCCCCGTCTCAGTATCAAGAACTTATATCAAAAAGCACAGTATAATAAACCGCCAATGAGTGCAAAAGTTAACGCTAATTTTATCTCACATCAATTCTCACTATAAGTTCTAAGTCGCCTTCGCCATGAAGGTAGCCATTGTGTTTCATCAGTGGGTGCATTTGCCACGCGTCTCGATAATAACAGATCTGCACTTGTTACAAACTCTTGAATCAGATTATCTGAATTGCCTTTCATGTTTTCTAAAATATGTAACAATCCCCAACCTTGATTATTATATCTTTTGTTAGATGAAGTACCGTCACCCATAAAAACAAAATAATCAATCAGTGTGTAAACGCCATTCTCCTGCATAACAATATGATAAAAATTTTCATACGCATGCATTCTGGCAAAGGGACTTTTTATTTCTTTTAGCATTGTGGGTAATTTAGATTCAAGATGGTCGATCAGATATGATGTTTGTTCACTGACATTATCCTGCAAAAAATAACTCAATTGATTTTTAAACACATCATGTTTGGCCGACAAATAATTTTCCTTTGAATTCCAGGGAGGAAATTCTATATTACTCAGCCAATCAGGCAGAGTGCGAGACTGCGATAAATGAGTTAATAAGCCATTAAAACTTAAACCCTCGCTATTTTCGTTCTCCGGGTACCAAATAAAATGCGCGATTCCTAATGAAGAAAACCTCTCACCCTCACGCCAGTCAACCAGTCGAGTCCTTTTACTAACAGCTTCATTTTCTGCTATTTTCAGACCAATTATTTTAGCTTGAGATTCATTAACCACGATTTCTCGTGGTTCTATGTAATAATGTGCAATTAACGCTAGTCCCGTCAAAACAACGAGAAAGAATATGACCCAAATGATTACTGTGGAATTAACTTTCATGACTAGTTTTTTATGACAAATCGTGGATTTGATTTCCTCGTTGCTACTGAGCGGTTTTTAAAATTTCATAGTCAACAATACCCCAGGTGACTCTTCATCATTTCAGTTGTTTTTATTACGAACATGGCACTTTAAAAAAAAATATGCTGCCAGCGCAACCAAAATCCCGCCGATTAGTAAAAACTCGAAAATCCATAACATATCTTCCATGTTTTTCACAGCTCCTTTCATTTGACAATAGTACGATACCCCAATACCCTAAACACAATTACTACGAATTTTAAGTTAAAGAGATGTATCAATCGAGTTCTATGCAACATTCTATCATTTATTAAACAAGTAACGACAAAAACTGTTTTCAATATCGCGGATAAACATCGTATTACAAGAATGGAAATCAATGCACTGCCTGTCTGATTTATTAGAAATCGTTGTACAACCTCAAGGCCTGCTTACTAGATTAATGTGCAAACAAAGGTTAAACATGATAAAGAAACGACTATGAGCTACGAACTCGCAATTGGAAAACTATTATTAGAAGATGGCGTCGAGGAATCAACAATGATGAAAATACCTTGTCTACGTTACAAAGGAAGTTTTCTTACCATGATGTTCGACAAAGAAGACGCACTAATCGTAAAGCTCTCTCCCAAACGTGTAAATGAACTAATTTCTGCTGGTCAAGGGATGGAATTTAACTTCACTAAAAAACGCTTCAAAGAATGGGTACTCATACCATTAGAATTTCAGGATGAATACGAATCATATATGCGAGAAGCCTTGGCTTACGCAAAAGAAAAGTCATAACTCAGTAACTGAGGTAAATTTGGCTATTACCTTTCGACTATATTCAATTTGCTTTTTCTAAAAAAGACTAATGCAACAATCATTGCCGTCATTGCACCTCCCACATGGGCCGCTAGATTAACTTGGGGGGAACCAGAATCAGTTACCAAATAATAGCTATCCCATCCAATATACCATATTGCCAATAACCAAGCTGGGATTAAGAATCGTTTAAATATAACAAGGAACCAAAAAAAACATTTAACTCGAACACCTGGTATTAGATATGCTTTTAATGCCATCATGCCCATGACTATGCCAGATAGACCCAAAGTAGGTAGCGCAAGTGGGTCATTTAGACTTAAAAAGGCATAAAATAAATTACAACCTAAGCCAATTAATACAAAGGCAAATAGGTATCGCCAAAAACCGAGCACCAATTCTGCCGTAACTGAAAATGCGTAAAAGAAGAGTAAATTACCAATTAAATGCATCAAATCTGCATGAGAAAAACTCGGAACAATCATATTCAGAGGACTAAATGATTTGGGATCATAAGTAATAGTATCGAGAATATGGTTAGGTGAATTTTCACGATATTGTTTATACACCAATGTAAGTGCCTTTTTATTAAACTTAATGCTTTCCTCAGGTCCTAATAATTTATAAGGCTCCAACTGTCTAACTAAATCATCAATTCGAATCTCTTTGTTTGACGCCATCTCCAAATTATTTAAAATATTGACACATACACGATCAGAATTTATTTCACTTGCTTTATTGAACAACATCACAATATTACGTTCAAATTTTTGAGCACAAAATTGTGCGGTATATATTTTATTTTTTTGAATAGACGCTTGTTGGGTATAAAACAGAATGATACAAGCTACCATTACCAAGATAGTAAGAATTGGAAGTTTATGAGAATCAAGATCAGGTTTGTAAGGAAAAAATAACACAGCGTTCTAATTCTTCCTATTTGTTACTTTTAAAATATACCTTATTTAAGGCTTGTTATAAAGCAAAACCTTTATATTGCACTTTTGTTAATATACACTAAAAATAAGATGCCGTTACCAAATCCCCTATTCAAATTGGCGTTTTAAATCAGCCAATTAAAACCTTAGGAACATATTAGAATGAAACAAAAAAGCTGCTTAGCACTGATGCTATTTTACATTTTGGCATTTAATTCATATACATTTGCTACTGAAAGCCAAAGCTGCCCTGAAACGCTCAGTTTTAAAAAAGAAAAACTAGCTGAAAATAAGGTAATTGATCTTTGCAATGAATATCAAGGTAAAGTCGTTATGATCGTTAATACCGCCAGCTTTTGTGGTTTTACTCGACAGTACAAAAGCTTAGAAAGCGTATATAGAAAATACAAGGATCAAGGCTTCGTTATTTTAGGGTTTCCTTCAAACGATTTTGGTGAACAAGAGCCGGGAAATGAAAATCAAATTAAGGATTTTTGTGAACGAACATACAATATCAAATTCCCCATGTTTGAAAAAACAGCCGTTTCAAAAGGCACAAATGATCCACTGTATAAAACATTGGCAAAAATTTCTGGTGAATACCCATCCTGGAATTTTCACAAATATTTGTTGAATCGTCATGGCAAATTGGTTGCGAGCATCCCAAGTAAAATCGATCCTGAAAACCCAAAAATTATTCAAAAAATCGAATCATTGCTGTAACTTTGAGAAAAACAAACGACTGAAATAAATTCAATTCCTAACAATGGGCGATGATAAGTCCTAAATGGCTAGTTTAAACTCAACGTATGATTCGCTAATTACCAAACATTTTCATTTAGCAAATTAAATTCAAAAACCGTTATAATCTATTCATCACAATAATCATCAACCGAATTTTTCATTTTTATTCGTTTAAACAACACTTTTTATAGGCTTTTAAATGACAGATAAAATCAAAGAAGTAACCAGTGAAACCAGCGCAATTTGGAAAAACCATGTGTCGATTCCCGATACGCCCGAGGGTTTTACCCTTCGAACCACTTACCCCAATAATCCAGATGGCGCTGAAGTCATGTTGGAGCAATGGGAAGCAGGCTCAGCAGAACCACCCCACTCTCACCCTGGTGATGACATGACAATTGTTGTGGAAGGGAAAATGACCATTCAATTTTTTAGCCGCACTGATAATGGCCTTATTCCTGACGGAGAGAAAGTGACATTAAATAAAGGTGAAACTGGTTACATAAAAGCAAATCGTATTCATGATGCAAAATACATTGAGAAATGTAAGCTAGTTTATGTTCACGATAAAGCATTTGGTTTTACGGATGAAAGCTGATTAATACATCGAATTCGCTGTTAAAATGAATCCTCTGCGCTCACACGAAAAGAAAACTAAAAATATTAAGCATCCACAAGATTACTATTAACAAGTGAAGATCTTGTTCAGCTCTATAAAACGCCCTTGGTTTTTAGAAGATCCTATTTATCTTTTAAACTTTGGCGTTAGCTTAGTTCGAATTAAATCTTGAGCGTCTTTCAATTACATTGACGTGTAAAAATATGGACCAGTTTAAAGGTAACTGGTCCAATTTTAGTACACAATTTACTGCTATCCACTAAATAAAGAAATCAAAATGACAATTTGCATTAGTCTGAACTCTTTTCAGCGAATTTTTCGGGCTCTAAATTTTTAAAGCCTGACTCAGTCTACTTTTTCATATCATCCTGACTAGTGCCCGCCAGTTGAGCCATCTTAAGCGTGCCATCTCCCATACATTCTCGAAGTTCCTTAGCCCATTCAATGGCTTCTTGTTTGCTGTCCACGTTAATCACGGTAAAACCCGGAATGAGTTCTTTACCCTCGATAAATGGACCGTCAGAAATGGAAAAATTACCCTGTTCCAATTGAATTTGGGTAACCTCACGCGGCAGTTTGCCTGTCGCGACAATTTTCCCTGACTCAAAGGCTTCTCCCATTACCTTTCCCATTTTAGCCATTCCTTCTGGTGAGGGTGGAGACATGGGTTCGCCTTCAGTCATAGTGAAATATATAAAAAATTGCATGTAATAAACTCCTAGTTTGTATTGCCGTTAGCATTTTAATAAAACGGCATTTTCGTTAAGTTTTTGATTGTTAAATATTCGAATAGAACGTTATATGTCCCATTCCTATATAGTCGAACAGGAATTGCTTTAAGGGACAAAAGTTTAAATTATTTTACGAAATTTCTGAAAGTTGTTTTTTCAAGTAGCGTGATTCGGGTTCCTGGGTAACCAATTCAATGGCTCGCAGATATGCTTTGATCGCTTGCTCCTTTAACCCTATTTTTCTACAGAGATCTGCCTGAACTGCATAGATAAAATGGTAGGATTTGAGTTTCTCATTTTTTAAAATTTCTTCAATAATAGCTAGACCTGCCTCCGGCCCATCATGCATGCTTACTGCGATTGCTCGATTTAATTCCACCACAGGCGAAGGATTGATGGACAGTAGTATGTCGTAATACCCAATAATTAAATCCCATTGGGTATTCTGAACTGAATCCGCCAGCGCATGAACTGAAGCTATCGCTGCCTGGAGAGTATAGGGCCCAAGTCGGCCCGACATTACGGCTTGCTGAATTAATTGCACACCTTCCTGAATTAAATCTTGATCCCAATGGGAGCGGTCTTGATCTTCTAGCGGTATAAGATCACCGTTTTTTTCTACGCGCGACTCTCGCCTAGATTCCTGCAGAAGAAGTAGTGCTAATAAACCCAGACTTTCAGGCGTGGGAATCAATTTTACCAATTGGCGACTTAAATAAATTGCCTCTTCAGTCAGCTCCTTTCGAATATGATCTTCACCTGAGCTGGCAGAATAACCTTCATTAAATATTAAATATATAACATGCAACACCGCATTCATGCGATTATTTAATTCAATTTGGGAAGGGATTTCATAAGGAATACTTTTCTCTTTAATGAGTGCTTTCGCTCTCGAGATTCTTTTCTTTATGGTTTCCACAGGTAATAAGTAAGCTCGTGCGATTTCTGTCGTACTCATTGAACAAACTTCGCGAAGGGAAAGTGCAATTCGGGAATCCAAGGGTAATAGAGGATGGCAACAAAAAAATATTAAACGCAGTTGGTCATCTTCTGCTAGCGTTTTTTCCCAATCGAGTTGATCAAATGTCTCCTTTATTATGACTTCCTGCTCTAGTGGCGCGTTTTCTAAAACAAGCTCTTTTCCCCGCCCCAATCGTCGAATCGAATCAATAGCTTTAAATTTACCCGTTGAGACTAACCAGGAATAGGGATTTTTCGGAATACCTTCAATTGGCCATTTTTCCATGGCAATTGTAAATGCTTCCTGTAAAGCCTCCTCGGCGAAATCAAGATCACCAAGAATACGTATTAGGCTTGCCAACACACGAGCCGACTCAGCTTTATAGATTTTTCCTATTTTTAAATTTATTGGGTCTAACATAAAGAATAGCTACGATACAGTAGTTACTAAAGGATCGGATGAAATAGCATGGTACATTGTTTTGCTAGAAAAGTACGATCATCTGGTGCATTGATCATCAGATTTATTGAGAACTAGAACGGATTAGGCGCCCCAGTTATGTTACTGAAACGCCTTTTACCGTTAGCATTAAAACGAATTTTGAGTGACCCGATAACTCAAATACTAATTACCACATTACCTTTCTTATGCCCTTTGTCTACGTAGGCATGCGCAGCTGCTGCTTCAACCAATGGATATTGCTTATCAATAATTGATTTTATTTTTTTAGACTCTAATAGTGATTTTACTTCTGCCAATAATTCACGAAGCTCTTGAATGGGTCGCAACCCTGTGGCAGAAAATTTCGCTTTTTTGCCACCAATAACTGACGTCCATAACATCTGCAACAAATTCCCTATTCCAAAAACAGGAGATAAATACACACCATTTTTACTTAGTGAAGATTTACAATGCATAAAAGAGTGTTTCCCCAAAGTATCATACACAATATCGTAGGTTTGGCCATTCTTTGTAAAATCTTCAGCTGTATAATCAATAACAGCCTCAGCACCTAAAGACTTAACCCATTCGGCATTACTCGAACTACAAACACCTGTTACCTTTGCTCCCATACCTCGGGCAATTTGAACTGCAGCACTGCCTAAACTACCAGACGCGCCTACAACTAATACACGTTGTCCTTTTTGAATTTTTCCCACATCTCTGAGAAAGTTTAGAGAAGTCACCGCACCATCACAGGCAGGACAAGCCTCTTCATAAGATACATTACTTGGTTTTCTTACTAACACACCTTCTTCCGGAACACACACATACTCAGCGTTTGTACCAGAGCCAAAAATGCTTTCCCCAAACACCGCATCACCTACGGTAAATTGCGTCACATCTTTTCCCACCGCTTCCACATCACCGGCAAAGCCAGTGCCAATAACTGAATATTTCGGCTTTGTGAGGCCGATAAATAATCGACCAATATAAGGATTTCCCCTTCGCATCATAGTATCTGCCGCTGTCACACTAGCGGCACATATCTTTACCAGTACTTCATTATTTTTGGGAGCGGGCTTTTCAACCTCTTCAACCTTTAGCACGTCAGGGGATCCATATTTCATGTATTTTACGACTTTCATAGCGTTTCTCTCCTATTTGCTGTTGCTATACCCCTATCGTAGGCCATACAATGTAGAATAGGAATCCCCAATAATTGCATTCATGGTATGCGTATTTGTATGGACTGGCGATCGGTAAATTTTGACTGGAATCGAGCACGTGCATTTCTGGTAACAGCGGAAGAAGGCTCGCTTTCAGCTGCAGCCAGAGCGCTAGGTATGACACAACCCACGCTTGGTCGACAAGTCACAGCACTCGAACAAGAACTCGGTGTTGTCTTGTTTGAACGTGTCGCGCAAGGCCTTGTTCTCACACCCAGTGGTTTAGAACTTGTGGAACATGTACGCGCCATGGGTGACGCAGCTAGTCAGGTTTCGCTTACCGCAAGTGGCCAATCAACCAGTATCGAAGGAACAATCTGTATCTCTTGCAGTGAAGTTTATGCGGTATTTATTCTGCCTCCCATCATAGCCAAACTTCGCCAAATGGAACCAAAGATACATGTGGAAATTATCGCAACCAATGCCGAGAGCGATTTACGACGCCGAGAAGCGGACATCGCACTTCGAAACTTTCAACCCACCCAATCAGAACTAATTGCAAAAAAAATAAAAGACGTTAATGCACGCTTTTATGCAACACCCAACTACCTCAAACAAATTGGTAAACCAAAAACAGCAGATGATCTTCAACACGCCACTTTTATTAGCTTCGACAGTACAGGCATGCTCGTCCACAGACTTAACGAATTTGGATTGAAACTCACGAAGAATAATTTTCCTGTACTGACAGATAATTATATCGCCCATTGGGAATTAGTAAAACAAGGACTAGGTATCGGTATCATGCCCGAAGAAATTGGGAACAATGAACCCCGAGTAAAACAAGTGTTACCCGATTTTCAACCAATTGTATTCCCTATTTGGCTTACCACCCATCGTGAACTTAGAACAAGCCGCCGTGTACGAATGGTGTTTGATTTGTTGGCGATAGAGCTAAGTACAATAACTCAAACTTAATCAACAATGACCAACTTACTACAGTAGTATAAACAATTAATTACGCTCTCCAGAAAGTACTGCCAATGCCGAACGCCACATGAGATGCCTTTGCATCGTTAAGTGATGCACTTTGAACTAGAAACCATCCTCCCTAAGTTAATAGCCTCAAATTAGATTTCAGCACTAACCGCTAGAATTCAAATTGAACTTGTTGGATGCCAATCTTACCAATGTCTCATAAATAGTACTCAGTTTCTCGTTTGGAACATTAATCAAATCCCTAATTATCTCTTCAGCTTGTTCATGGGGTGACGACAATAACCCTTGTATTGCTAACAATCGCATGTCATCTGAATTCTCTTCATTTTCAATATACGACCTTAAAACGAGCAACGAGAAGGGATCATGGTTATTTTTCCCAAGAATACCCATATGAATTGATGCTTCATCTACTGAGTATTCCTCTAAACTCATATAATATTCAAACAGACCATTTACGGCACTCGAGTTATTAATATTAACTAAGAAATTTAAATATTTTTGGGAATTAGAACTATCTTCGCTTAGCTTAGAATCTAACGCGAGTAAAGCAAGCGTTTCTCCATGTTCTTGCATTACGTACCATAAAGCTGTTTTTTGATTTTCTGTAGTTGCATTTTTATAGGCGGTTTGGACTTCCAGCGCTACTGATTTACGATTATCAATATTTTGTATTACCCTAGCAATTTTATATTGTATCGAGTTGGATCGACCTTGTATCACATTTGGATTATCCGCATGCTCAGTTAGAAACCGCAAAATGGGAAGTGTTGCATCAGAACTGTTAACAAATTCCATTGCCTGAAGTAGAAATTGAGTTTTCTTCTGACGTGCATCAATTATATTATCAAGCATGAAAGTCACAGCAGCTTGCGAGCCATTTTTAGCAAGTGCATTTGCTACTGAGATGAATTGGTCGTCATCGAGTTCAAGTGCCAATAATGCTTGTGCAGCTTCAATTGATAATTCATTATTCAAGCTAATTAAGTATATCCCTACCTCAGCTTTTTTCTTAAGCTGGATCGAATTGTCTCCTAGTAAACGAATTAACTCATATGGGCATGAGGGGCATAAATTAGGATCAACAAATAGCTTATCCCACTCGCTACTAATATCTACTAATTCATTTCTAGTTCTACTGGGATCGCCAACAGTATTTGTAAACTCCATTTGTGAAGCACTACGCCTATTGTTATTCTCAGATGTAACTGATTCACTCTCTCTGAGACTAGATTTAAAAGGGAATTCTCTCTCTGTATTATCCTCAATTACACTCATTGAGGATTTATAATGTTGATCATTTCCGGTGTCGACATCATTATAACCAACGACATTAAAAGAAATTATTATTGCAATGCAAAATACCACAATAAAATATTTCACAAAATATCCCCTCAATCAATGTAAGAACTATCACTCTCAATTGCATCTATAAACGTGAAAGCGAACATACTATGAGTGATAAAAGTCACGCCAGTAAGTCCGCTTTCAAATACAACAGTTAAATTTTTCCACATAAATCATGTGCATAAATATTGCGTCAAATCAGCATGTCCCAGACGAGTTACCACAAATATGCAATAAAAACGGCCCAGTAGTCGAATTCCAACCTTCGATTTTTATATAGTAATATCCGGCAGACAAATCTTTTTGGATATAGCTATTTCTACTTGACCCCCAATCATCATTAAAAGCTAACTGCGTAATATTACCACTATATAAAGTTGCCATTGTGTCAGTCTCACCTGTTGTGTAAATTGTTAACTTTCCACCATTCCACCAGATTTTATAAAAATCATCGTCATAGGCTTCATTAATTTTACCCAACATATTAATATTTGGACTGCCAACATCTAACGACGTATAATAATAATCACCAACTTCTCCTTCCTCAAAATTCACATTTACAGTGTAACTTCCTGTTTCAGTGTTCCAACTAGTTGTATTTACATGTCTAACTGTAAGATGATAAGTCCCAGCATTCACGCTTTTACTAATTGAAAAATTATTGCCGCTACCGCTATTGTTGTCAAATGTATAAATATCGCTGCCGTGTAATGTTCCAAAAGTATCAAAGCTTCCGGCAGAACTTAGCGTTAATATGCCAGCTTCTGGTACCTCAATTTTAAAAACGTCTTGATCCATTTTATAAGAAATATTACCCGGATTTCCTGTCGATGGTAAACTTAGCAGAGTGGCCATTAGCCTGTTATTTGGGTGATCATCCTCATCATACACATAATAAGCATGCATTCTATAATCACCTGCTACATTTGAAGATTTTCCTTTAACGTTAATATAATACGTTGAATTCGCATTTAGCGTTGCGCCCGCAATGTAAAAATTTGCCCTATTTAGGTTTGAGATATTGTGAAATCTTCCAATTTGTCTTCGTTGACTTCTACTCATGTCGTCATCTTGTACAACCACGTTCCCGCTGCTATTTAACAATTGCCCATAAGTATCTATATCTCCAGTGGTGTAAACAAAAAGTCTCCCTTTTTTGCTGGAGGTAAATTTAAAAAAGTCTTGATCGTTATTACCATCAACTTTACTTGATACTATGCCTGCCATGTCCTGATTATACGACTGAATATCTAGAGGTAACAGAGAGGCTGTTGACCTTGTATCTCCAATATCATCATTTAGACCAAATGCTACACCAGAAATAGTAAAAATAATTAGTCCAGTAAGCAATTTTACAATATATTTCTTAATCATATTTAGATTGTTATACATAGCTCCTCCATCTGTGCTATTCGCAATAAATTAATTATCAAGTAGATAAATAATTTATCTCAAATTAGTTAAACAGGAGTAGTACGAATCAATATTTTGATAGGACAATACAACAATACTTACATTTAAACTTTGATGTAATCAATATAGATTGAAATCGAACTTATTCCGCACATTGCCACGTTAAAGAGTATTAATTTTGTTCTCGCGATATATTCCAGGTGTAATTCCAACTGTATCTCTGAATGTGCGCGTAAAATACGAAGAATCCTCAAAACCCACTGAAAATGCTATTTGTTGTATTGAATGTGTGGTTTCACTAAGGTATTTCTTTGCGATTGATAATCGAAATTTTTTAATGAACTCGGAAGGTGGCAACCCGTGTTCCAACTTGAAACAGTTTCTAAATTTGGAAACACTCATATGACAAATTAACGCCAGCTTTTCAGTCGTTATTTTTTCCTTGTAATTATCAACAATAAACTTTATCGCAGGTCGAGTGTTCTGGCCAGCCCCGTATTCCGAAAATATTTTATTCTGATAACATTGCAGAGACGATGACGAATATAACCGTCTAATTTTGTTTTTTTTCAATATTTTCGTTGCCTTGATGTCTATAATTTTCTTTTGAAAATATTCAGTTTCTTCAGGCAGGACAATGTAATCACAAATACGATTACGAAGCGCCCAAAGAATTATTGACTGATCCATTGCAGAAGAAATTATAATAATGGGAATTGAAGAATAGCTTTCCTGAATTTTTCTTAGGTGTGCAATATTATTTACGTCACCAACAATATGGCGAAATATTATAGCAATAATGTTGTTCAATAGAATGTCAGGGGGTACAGTTACCTCAAAATTGATATGTGTGATATCTAAGTTATTATCAGATATGAAATGATCGTCAAACTGAAATTTCTGACAATTTAAACACAGAAGTTCTTGCATTTTTTACCTTTATTGATATGAGATGATATTTTGCAATTCATTAAGGTTTTACAGTTTTTCGTATTTTTCGATTTCACCAATAATCAAATACCAACAATACATACCTCCACTATTTATAAATTATGCGATACGAACGTTATTGAATTTTCTAATTTCAATCATCCTTCTCTCATGTGTTTTACTTACATGATAAAGCGATAAATTTTCAAAAAACTTTTTGATTTTATTTTTCCATAATTATTACCTTTAATCATTGCTGCCCTCTAATTAATAGTTAGGAAATAATACTTAACTTCAAAACATTTTTTAAGTCTTGAGCGTTAAATATTTCTATGACTATCTTGCTTTATGACGTAACGTATTACCCATAATCGTGCATAAGCAACCAACCTCAAGCTTTGTATAGCAAGAAAAGTCAAATTGCATATATGGGAAAAAACAGTAAGAACACTCTCAACTATAATATTTCAAATAATTTACTTGACACCAAATGACATACCTATACTTTTATCTTGCTGTTATTTGTTTAAAGATTAACTTTCGATTTATTGATAATTTTTAATTTGTCGATAAAATATATCGCAGTTTTACAATTATGTGTTATAAAAATATTATTGATGTTTGGTAAAATCTTACAGTTTCTAATTTAGCTGACGAAAAACGTTTAACAAATACACGTATAACAATTAACTTACTGCTTGTTTTTTGTTTAATATTTTATGAAGCCGAAGAGCTTATTGATACTGGAACTACTTAGACGCTGCCATTAATTCATTGATACCAGTAATGTAGAGAGTTTAGGGCATAGTGTAGACGGTAAAGGCACACTATTATTTCCCATAAGTGACAAAGTAGACTTTATTTTTTGCGGAACTGGCTACTGTATTTTGGTAGGCAAACCGTGGGAGCTTTCCCCCTAGGCCCTATTTAAAAACGGACGTGACGGTCTCCCCTCATCCGGCTTCCATTATCCAATCTTTGGCAAATTTACCATATAATAACAACCATCTATTCAATAGGGACAAATTTACTCGTAGCAACTCGCATTTACCCATACTAATTTAAATGCCTCTTCAGAAAAATCTATGGGTCGATTCCGGCTCTGGAAGTTTCCCCATGGTATGAAATAACGCTATTTCAAGCGTTTCGTACTGTCTAAATCCATAGGCTTTTCTGGTGACCAAATTAACTTTGCGATTCATACCCTCAACAGTACCTGATGAATAGCG
>Ga0316207_10003348_pt1 | contig 14995 bp, 10 predicted proteins | sample 6weekpyrite_MG_FD_204943 | JGI IMG/M metagenome (GOLD analysis project Ga0316207, IMG submission 204943) | Microbial mat bacterial communities from mineral coupon in-situ incubated in ocean water Damariscotta River, Maine, United States -... | ecosystem: Environmental > Aquatic > Marine >... | reverse complement strand
TTTAGGAGGGGGTAATTGTATGAATAGGAATAATTTACAGACTATATTCAAATTTGGTACCGGCTTATTAATCAAGTCAATTTAACTCTCTTTTTCTCTACGTTTACTATAATAAAATCATAGCAGTATGTGTCATACTCTGATAAATCCAAATAACACATGGAGACACTTCCCGGGAGAATATTTATGAAACTTATCCTACCAATATTGGGCCTATTATTGTTACCATTTTTTACGGCCACGGGGCTTCATTCAAAAGAGCAAAGAGGGCTGGCATTTAAAAATAACTCTATGCCATCCACCAGCACTTTAATTAAAGGAAGCTATCGAGCAGTAATTATTGGAAATAACCAATATCAGGATGCTGATGGTGTTTGGAAAACGTTGAAGACAGCGAAGAAAGACGCCGAATCGGTCGCGAATTTATTGTCCAATGACTATGGCTTTGAGGATGTTACGTTACTAACTGACGCGAGCCGCCGAGATATATTACATGCACTGAGTGATCTTTCCAAACGAGTTGAACCGAATGACAATATATTGGTGTATTACGCAGGTCACGGTTTTCTCGACGAGAATACAAAAAGAGGGTATTGGATACCCGTAGATGCAAAAGGCCAGGACAGTACTACGTTTATTCGAAACTCCACCGTGCGAGACGAGATCAACATTATTGCTGAAAAAACTAAACATACATTATTAATATCAGATTCTTGTTTTAGTGGAACTCTGCTTCGCGGGGGGAATCGCGCACTGGTTAGGAAGGATCGTACAGCACCCTATTATGTAAAAGTCTCTAAAAAGAAAAGTGTGCAAATCCTTGCTGCCGGTGGTGTTGAATACGTTGATGACAATTATAGAAATTCTGGCCATTCCCCATTTACCTATTTCTTATTGAATGAACTGAAAAATAATGTGGATAGGTTGCTGACAATGTCTGAACTGTCAAACAACGTTATCAAAGCGGTAGCGAACAATGTTGATCAAACACCTGAATCTGGTGTGTTGCAAGGGGCGGGTGACGAGTTAGGCGAGTTCATCTTTGTTCGAGTTGACCTGAATGAAAATACGGTTGAAATGCTTGCGACGAAAAAGTCAAAAAATCTAATGTCGGCTTCAAACGAAAATGTTAACGATAGAGATGAAATCTATATCCCGATACCTAGATTTTAATCACTTCAAAAAAATATTTTTTATATGAAAAATATTCCAAATAAATAAAAGTGTTAGCTGTTGTTTGAAAAATTCATAACAAATTCATTTTTCTTTTTTGTGTGATAGAAAAAATAAATTGAATTTCTTCTAATTTATTCTGTCGATCAATTTATTTTCGTTTTTACCAGACGATTTTTTCTACGTTACGAGTTATTTTTAGACGTTATAATCCCCATCAAATTTAAAATCGCAATTTTTCAATCACTTAATTAAAATATTTTTTGTTTGAAAAAATGGCATGTCAATTGCCATTGCATTATCGAACTGAACAAGGAAGTTCAGCTCATAAAATTTTTTTTCAAGGAGATAAACATGATGAATTATAGATGGGAGAATGTAGATTTAGCCGGGAGATTTTTACGTTTTATCTTAGGCGTAGGGATTCTTGCGGGTATTTTTTTCATACCTATTGTGCCATTAACCATTGCAATTGGTAGCTTGGTTTCTTTTTACTTTCTATTAACGGCAATGGTTGCCTGGGATCCGATGTATTCATTGTTTTACTCGGCCTGGGATTTGTTGACATCCAAATCAATGGAAACTCGCCCGGTTGCTTCGAACAATGCCCAAATGGCAATTTAGTTTATCATTGCTGCTTCAGAATACGGTTTTTGGTACTCTGAAGCAGCAAATAACATAAAAATTCTAATAAATGCAGTTGTCAAAAAAACTTCATAAAAGTTTAACCCTTTTGAAATAACGCAGGCCGATAATTATCCTCGATAACACTATAAAGAGGAAAAATCGATGATAAATTTGTTGTTAAAAACCATGACGAGAAATAAACCCTCATTTGATAGCGAATATCTGCTTGATGATGAATCTTTGGTGGTCTGTGTCAATAACTTGAATTGGATAAAAGATATGTGTCCCGCCAACGAGCAGCATTTTATGATGCCGGTGGTTCGATCTAATCGAGAAGCGAACCGGGCGCGAATTATGCCTAGTAATCATATGACAAGCCAAGTTGACATGGAGCGGGAACGTTATAAAACGGACATAATTCAAAAGGACATAGGAGCATGATAATGAACGCAGAATTATTTTATTTAGTGGGAAAGCCAAATTCGCTAAAACAATTATTTGTGGAAGAGCTTAAGCTCCGAGTTCTTGAAAACCTAAATATATTTGTTCCGGATGTATATACAACGAATCCCAGTCTCATTGACGCAAGTAACTATAAATATATTGATGAAAGAGATTTTTCTCTTCGTTCGTCTATGGGGATGTATTGTTTAGACTGGAAATGCAAAGACGCTTATTTTGGTGTTAGTGGCGATCTATACCATCGGTTGAACAATGGAGTTAGTGTTGTACTTAATGGTTCCGTTCACAATGTTGAAGATGCCACTGCCCAGTTTCCCAATATGAATACGCTTGTCATTGAGAAACAGAATAATCGACGTTTATCAAATAATACATTAATTGCTGAAAACGACGATGTTGTGCTGGAATGGAGTGAACATGAAACAGAACTCGGTTACCCCTACATACTCTCGATGCCCGGTGAAGAACAAATGGGTTCAGCCGTTGAGTTATTTCTTAACTTGATAAATTACGAAACCAGTTTGGATCAAACAGGTTAGTCCAACTCGTTTTGGCAAGTTTTTTTTTCGACGAATTCAAAAGTAAGTTGAAGAAAGTTTAGCGTGAATACCTTAAATGGGGGTCATGACGATCTTAAAACGACAGAGTTTTAGCGAAATACGCTAGTAATATTTTCACGGTATTTTGTATCCATGTTCAATGTATGCGTGGCATGCCAAGTGGCGTACATTATAATGGAAAAATTACAATGACCAATTCTTTCAAATATTGTACATTTCAGTTGATTATCCAATGCTTTTTATTCCCCTTTATAGCACTCCTAATCGATTGGCGATATGCCATTAAATCGGTTTTTCCCAGAGCAATAAAAATAGATTTTTTATCTTAACTATTATTTGTTTGCATCTTCGAATCATTAAAACGATCACAGCGATAAATACAGGGACGCTCTCTACGTTAATGCCGTTGATCGCAACAAGTATGGGTTACTATGTGTTAAATGAGCTGTATGTCTTCATACCTAGCCTATATATTGTTGCAGCAATGGGTACGTGTTGGGGAATTTTTATTGGATATTTGGGACTATCGCGATCTTACTACTAAAATAAAGGCGATATAATCTTTTTTACCGGTTTGATATTCATGCGTTGTTACTCTCGCGCAATGAAAATTCTATTTAAATGGGTGAAGATCAAAGGCAAGGAATTTTTGCTATATAGGTAGGAGAATCGTTTTGCTTTCTGTGTCTTATTGCGTGGAGTTGGGCTTGGAATAAAACGTTTGGTGAAAATATTAGATCTGAATCGACTTTAATTTTCGTTCAAGTTTCACCTGGTGACGGGTTAGGCAACCTTTTGTCAAATTGAAAACCATTTAATTGACGGGTAAAGAAAAAATACGTTTTTAGTCTATTGTAAAATAAACGGCGACTTCGTATTGAAGTCGCCGTTGATAATATTTAAGAGCTCGTTGAAAAACAAATGCCGTCTAGTGAAGCCCAATTATTCGTATTAGAAATAAGCTCTATGGCTCCAGAGGAGTGAATATCAATTCGGTCATGCGGCCTTCCTCCTGTTCCAAACAATAAACGCATTGGAGGTCGAAACGTTGGAGGTAGAAATGCAATGTTAGAAGTCACATTGGTACTTTCTACCAAACCTCGTAAACACACCCGGTCTCCGGTTTTCCTATATTGAGCAGTTTGATGATCATCCCTTCCCCAGTTAACAAAACCGTTAATTAATTCTAGGTCTGCCCACTGAGAATTAGGTTTGCTCGTATGAATGCTAAACCCTTGAGCTTGAAAAGTACGATCACCTGGGTTGTCTTGACCGTTATAATTTAAAATAAATCCTACAGTAGCAGTAACCGCCTCTATTGGAAAAAGATTATTTGTTCCCGCCCCAAATTGTGCTTTATATTCGGTCCATGCGTCATCACTAGGAGGAACATAACCGCTCACAGGGTAATACCACCAGGTTCCATCTCTTGCGATATTGTCCCCATTTTCATCAAATAATAATACAGCCAAATAAATCGATCCAGTACTGCCGCCAGGCTTTTTCTGAAAAGAACCTTTGACTTCATAGGTTTGCTTGTGATCAATAGTGATTTTATTTTCGTTGTAAGTCCAAAGTGTTTGATCCTGTTGATTCTGAACAGCTCTATTGCTAAAGGGAGCGTTATTTACCGTAACTAGTTCTAAGTCGCTTGAACTATTTGCACCTAATACCCAGCCTAACGCGTCGGTGAGAAAGTTTGGGTTTGTAGCGAAGTTGCTCACTTTCTTTGTGAATGTGTTATCAAGCTCAGATTTTGTATAATAATTTTCGTCATGATTATGATCTACCGGAGCAAAACTCCCCACAGGATCCACCACGTCCACACAAGTCACTGCACCCGCTTCGCTAATATTTTGAATCGCTTTATTCTCACCGCACTGACTTTGCGAGACTATCGTATTTACAACACCGTTAACTGCTGAAACATTATCCGCATTTTTATTGACTTCTGTACGAACGTTGTTTAGTTGTTCAGCTGTTAACACAGCACCATCAACAAATGCTTCAGGTAGTACATCTTCAGCTTGAGCGTTTAAAGTAAAACAGCCTGCTAATGCAATACTGCCAACGAAAAGTTTTTTGTTAAATTGTCTAAAGTTCATGTTTTTATTCCTTACAAGGTTAGACGTAAAAGTTAAAGCGTTAAGCTGCAGTTGGAAAGCGTTGACGATCCTAAAACGCAGGCATTAGGGTCAAGGTTTTCTACAAGCGCATCCAAATTGGTTTTGCCATCACTATTGGAGTCTGGAAAATCAAACTCGGTAAACGTAATGGGGTTGTCACCTTGGCCGACATTGACTTCTATAGTGGCCTTGGCGAGTTGAATAATGGGTTTGTTTGTTTCGTGAAACTCGAATTCGATCAGAAAAGTATGATTGCCTTGCGCATATTTTTCTAATTGCAGCGAAGTACTGTTGTTGGAAAGCACGATTTCTTCGCGGGCTTCATCATCTATTGTCAGATATGTTTTGAGTTCACCAGCCTCGGGTAAAGCTGAAGTGTCGACTATTGCTGGAGTGGTGAGTAAGCCTTTTTTCTCGGCGTCTGAGCTGTCTACGCCGCCAGAGCCGCAGCCAACAAGTGCTAGCACCATCAGAGGAATTGAAACGAAGGCTATTTTTTTTACGATTGAGGAAATTAACGAAGGATATATTCTTTGCATACACTAAACCTAAATTTGTTAACAAATAAGCATTTGATTGTCGAATAATCAGATGCATCGCTGAGATTGAACGCTATTGTAACGCAAGATAACCAATATTCACCTGTGAATTGGCTTACAGCTTGTGAAATATTGTCTTGTTCTCTTGTATTGAGCCAAATGCGAGCAAATATTAGCCAAATAGAATTAATGCCATATTTATTGCCCGAGCAACATACTCAAATATGGGTGATCAAAAATAACGATCGTTAAATGTATTTGAAATGGCTTATTAAGACTCAGTTTAATGCCCAATTATTTGAATGAAACAGCGAGAATAACCAATGCAGTAGTTTTTCCATTTATAGCTCGGCAATACCAACAGATTTAATTATCGACTCTATACAGGATAGGGCGCTGGTAGAAAACTGTAGAGGTGAAAAGGTGAGGAAATCTATAAGACGCATTATAGCGCAGAATAGTCTAGCCTCAATAAGTCGTAGTTACATATAATACGAAGAAGTAATCCAAAGAAGTGCAGCATGCTTTGCTCGTTGTAAACGCAAACAGGGAATAAAAATGTGAATGTTCTGGTTCTAAATGCGGGTAGCTCCTCATTAAAATATTGTCTGATTGATATGACTACGGAGCAAAACGTACTATCAGGAAGTGTGGAACAAATCGGGGAGTCCGCTAACACCCGACATCTCTCGAATATCGGCAAACGAAAAACACAAGTCGATAACATTGAATGCAATGATTACCCTAGTGCGTTCAAATTTATACTTAATCTAATTTCCACATTATGTGGCGATACTGGGATTATTGATGCTGTAAGTCACCGCGTCGTTCACGGGGGGACTGAATTTGTTTCTCCTACGCTGCTGGGAGGAGAAGTACTTGATAAATTGCGATCCACTATTTCACTCGCACCTCTCCATAACAAAGCAAGTATTACTGGAATAGAACTAGCCCTAGAGTTTTTTCCACAGATTCCTCAAATAGCCGTGTTTGATACGACATTCCATCAAACCATGCCGGAATATGCTTATCGCTATGCTGTACCACATGAACTTTATGAGCATCACCAGATTCGCCGCTATGGTTTTCATGGGCTTTCTCATGCTTATGTTTGCCGACGAGTGGCAGTGGACCTAAACCAATCAAATGAATCGTTAAATATAATCTCGCTGCATTTAGGTAATGGGGCCAGCGCGGCTGCTATTTCCAAGGGAAAGTGTATTGATACCTCCATGGGTATGACACCAATGGAAGGTCTAATCATGGGGCAGCGATGTGGTGATTTGGATCCTGGAGTCGTGTTCTATTTATTACAAGAGGGCTACACGCCATCGTCATTGGATAATATGCTTAACCGCGACAGCGGATTGAAAGGGTTATGTGGCAGTAATGATGTGCGCGAGATATTGACAATGGTTGAAGCAGGCAATGAGAAAGCGAAATTGGCGTTGGACATGTATTGTTATCGCATAAAAAAATACATCGGCGCTTATCAGGCGATTCTTGGACATATCGATGCCATCGTGTTTACCGGTGGTATTGGCGAAAACTCTCCACAAGTCAGGGCAAGTATTTGTGAAAGACTAGATCACTTAGGGATAATTCTGGACTCTCATCGAAATACGCAAGCGATTGATGATATTTTACATATAGAAGCCAGCGGGAATGGATTTAAAAACGATACAAAAATAATAGTTGTGAGGACGGATGAAGCGAACGAAATTGCCGTTCAAACGCAACATTATCTTGATCAAATAAGCGAAATAACTTAGAAAAAACATAAGGTATTTCATCAAAACATTTATTCGACAAAACCCATCTCACGTAATATTCTTATGATTATCTACAACAAATTAATGTCAGCAATTTAAAGAATTTTGCTTTCTCCTCGTTGGATATAAGTAAAAAACATTCTTTCCACGGATTTTATAAACGCATTTTTATAAATAGGAAGAAAAGACAATGGAAATTGAAGAAACTCCGCTTACCCGTAATGAGGTTATTTCAACGGAATTGCTTGACAAAATGGATGCTTATTGGCGCGCTGCTAATTATCTATCCGTCGGTCAAATCTATTTGTTGGATAACCCTCTACTCAAACAACCTCTCACGTTAGCTCACGTCAAACCTCGATTGTTGGGTCACTGGGGCACAACACCAGGATTGAATTTTATTTATGTGCATCTGAATCATGTGATAAAAGTACATGACCTCAATGTTATTTATGTCGCAGGACCTGGCCACGGTGGCCCAGCCATTGTTGCCAATACCTGGCTTGAAGGCACTTATAGCGAATATTATCCTGATATTTCACAAGACGTTGTGGGAATGAAACGTTTGTTCAAGCAATTCTCTTTTCCCGGCGGTATACCCAGCCATGTTGCGCCTGAGACACCCGGCTCCATACATGAGGGTGGTGAATTGGGTTATGCCTTATCTCATGCCTATGGTGCAGCTTTTGATAATCCGGATCTTATCGTAGCGTGTGTAGTGGGGGATGGCGAGGCGGAAACCGGGCCAATGGCGACGGCTTGGCACTCCAATAAATTTTTGAACCCGCAATCAGATGGTGCCGTGCTTCCCATTTTACATCTCAATGGATATAAAATTGCGAATCCAACCATCTTATCGCGTATCCCGGAAAATGAATTGGAACAGCTTTTTGTCGGTTATGGCTACAAGCCTTATTTTGTCGAAGGATCTGAACCCAAAGAAATGCATCAGAAAATGGCGGAAGTCATGGAACAGTGCATGATCGAGATTAAAGCGATTCAACAACAGGCAAGAGAACATGGTGCAACAGAAAGACCGTGTTGGCCAATGATTATTCTGCGTTCGCCCAAAGGTTGGACCGGTCCCAAAACAGTAGATGGCAAAAAGACCGAAGATTTTTGGCGATCACATCAAGTGCCTTTTTCAGAATTAAAAGAAAAACCCGAACATTTAACGTTGTTAGAAAACTGGATGAAAAGTTATCGGCCAGAAGAACTTTTCACCGAAGATGGAAAATTAATTCCTGAGTTGCAATCATTGGCACCTCGAGCGCAACGACGTATGGGGGATAATCCTCATTCCAATGGTGGCGCAATACTGAAAAAACTTCGTATGCCAGATTTTCAGGATTACGCGGTTGCTGTGCCAAGCCCCGGTACTCACTTTGCTGAAGCGACTCGTGTGCAAGGGCAATTTTTACGTGACATTATGAAAGCTAATCTTGAATCGAAAAATTTTCGGTTGTTTGGTCCGGATGAAACCGCGTCTAATCGATGGGCCAATGTTTTTGAAGTCACTGAACGTGCTTGGATGAGCAGAACGATTCCGGAGGATGATCATTTAAATCAACATGGCCGGGTGATGGAAATACTTTCAGAACATACCTGCCAAGGCTGGTTAGAAGGGTATCTTCTGACTGGGCGACATGGTTTTTTTAATTGTTATGAAGCGTTTATTCATATCATTGATTCCATGTTTAATCAGCACGCCAAGTGGTTAAAAACCACGTCCAAAGAAATTCCCTGGCGGCGCCCCATTGCCTCATTAAACTACTTGTTGTCGTCCCATGTATGGCGACAGGATCACAACGGTTTTTCCCATCAAGACCCGGGTTTTATCGATCATGTTGTGAATAAAAAATCAGAAATTATTCGCATTTACTTGCCGCCGGACACTAACACCCTGTTATCAGTCAGCGATCATTGTTTGCGAAGTCGGAATCAGATCAATGTGATCGTGGCGGGTAAGCAACCATCTCACCAATGGCTTAATATGGACCAGGCAGTGAAACACTGCTCCAGTGGTATTGGAATATGGCAATGGGCATCTAATGACGAAGATGGCGAGCCAGATGTTGTCATGGCCTGTGCGGGTGATGTGCCCACACTGGAAACATTAGCGGCGGTAGATATTTTGAGGCAACATATTCCTGACTTGAAAATTCGCGTGGTCAATGTTGTGGATCTTATGACCTTACAGCCAAAAGAGGAGCACCCCAGCGGTTTACCTGATCGCCATTTCGATGATATTTTCACGACCGATACACCGATTATTTTTGCTTATCATGGATATCCCTGGTTGATTCACCGGCTCACATACCGGCGTACTAACCATCACAATATCCATGTGCGAGGTTACAAGGAAGAAGGTACGACCTCAACACCTTTTGACATGGTTGCCATGAACGATTTGGATCGTTTTCACCTGGTCGCCGATGTTGTGGATCGTGTTCCGCGTTTGCGACAACGTGCCGCTTACGTCAAACAATTTGTCCGCGATAAATTAATTGATCATAAAAATTATATTCGCCAGCACGGGGAAGATATGCCTGAAATTAGCAAGTGGGTTTGGCCATACTAAAGAGGTGTAAAAAATCATGAGCGAAGTACAAGATCTTCCAGTAAGTCTAGATTTGCAAGAGGACATTGTAGAAGAGGATATTCGCACTGGCGCCAGTGTTGATGTTCTAAAACGTGCCATCAAAGATAACCTGCTCTATTTTCAAGGTCGTTTTCCGGATGCGGCGAAAGATATGGATTGGTATTTAGCGTTAGCCTATACCGTACGAGATCGTTTACTGCATCGATGGCTACACAGTGAGCGCACTTACAAAGATCGTGGTAGTCGTACGGTATGTTATCTCTCTGCGGAGTTTTTACTTGGGCCCCACTTGGGCAATAACCTGATCAATATGCGCTTATGGGAAAACATTGAGACAGCGCTTCATCAATTGGGAAAAAATCTTGATACGTTACTCGAGCAGGAAGAAGAACCCGGTTTAGGTAATGGTGGGCTAGGGCGACTGGCCGCTTGTTATCTGGATTCTTTGGCAACATTGCAAATCCCAGCCATTGGTTACGGTATACGGTACGAGTTTGGTATATTTAATCAGGCTATTGTTGACGGCTGGCAGGTGGAAAAAACGGACAAGTGGTTACTCAATGGTAATCCATGGGAGCTGCATCGACACAAAATTTCATTTGACGTGAAATTTGGAGGCACGGTGGAAAAACATGAGGAAGCCGACGACAGCACGAGCATACGTTGGATACCAGAACGTGTTGTTAGAGGTGTTGCGTATGATACACCGATAGTAGGCTATGGGGTGAATAACGCAAATTTACTCAGATTATGGAAAGCGGAAGCACCGGAGGCGTTTGATTTAAAAGAGTTCAATGTCGGCAATCACTTTGGCGCCGTGACGCAAAAAATTGTGTCAGAAAATTTATCTAAAATTTTATATCCCAACGACAACTTTGATCATGGGAAACGTTTGCGTTTGGAGCAGCAATATTTTCTCGTGAGTTGTTCATTACAAGATATGATTCGAATTTATTTGAGTGGCCATGATAGTTTGCATGGTTTTCACGAAAAATATGCCGCACAGCTTAATGACACACATCCGGCGCTTGCTATACCGGAGCTTATGCGTTTACTTATTGATGAACACCAATTAGATTGGGACACTGCATGGCAAATAACTCAGCGGACTTTTTCTTATACCAATCATACCTTGTTACCTGAAGCTATCGAAACCTGGCCGCTTGATATGCTGAAGGACATGCTGCCTCGTCACGTCGAAATCATCTATACCATTAACCATCATTTTCTTGATCAAGTGCGTATTCACTTTCGTGGTGACGAAAGTCGTTTAACTCGAATGTCTATCATTGGAGAAAAAGATATTAAACATGTACGCATGGCTAATCTTTCTTGTGTTGGCTCACATGCCATTAATGGTGTTGCCGAGTTACACACACAATTGTTAAAAGAAGGCATGTTGAAAGATTTTAACGATCTCTGGCCCGAGCGTATTAAGAATATTACGAATGGTATTACGCCTCGTCGATTTCTCCGCTTGTCTAACCCGGCGTTATCGACTCTTATTTGTGAGCACATTGGAGATGGATGGCTACGTGATCTTAATAAACTTGAGCAATTGGAGTCGTTTGCTGAAGATCTGCAGTTTCAACAGGCTTGGCGTGAAGTAAAGTTAAATGCCAAACGAAAACTCGCTAAACGAATATTAAATCGCAATAGAATTGCTATTGATCCGAGCAGTTTGTTTGACGTGCAAGCCAAGCGCATACACGAATACAAACGTCAACACCTGAACCTATTGCATATTATCAGCCTGTATAACCGAGTCAGAGACAACCCGGATATTGAAATGGCACCGCGTACATTTATCTTTTCGGGAAAAGCTGCGCCGGGTTATCACATTGCTAAATTGATAATAAAACTTATCAATGAGGTCGCCAGTGTTATCAATCAAGATCCTGTGGTTAACGATCGCATAAAAGTTTTCTTTTTGTCTAACTTTAATGTCAAGAACGCACAATCCTTTTTTCCAGCGGCGGACTTGTCTGAGCAAATCTCTACGGCGGGCAAAGAAGCCTCTGGCACGGGTAATATGAAATTATCGCTAAACGGTGCGTTAACCATTGGTACACTGGATGGTGCAAATATTGAGATCCGTGATGCGGTGGGACACGATAATTTCTTTTTGTTTGGTCATACAGCGGATGAATTGTCACAGCTAAGACAGCAAGGATACAGTCCACGCCAATATTACGAACAAGACAATGAACTACGGGCTGCGATTGATCTGATTAACACGGGTATTTTTGCACATGGTGACCACGATTTGTTTCGTCCTCTAACAGATTCGTTGTTAGACAACGACGAGTTTATGGTTCTGGCGGACTATCGACCTTATTTAGATTGCCAATCCCAAGTGGAAGCTACATTCCTTAATCAGCAAGAATGGACACGTCAATCCATTCTTAACGTCGCACGCATGGGTAAATTTTCTTCAGATCGTGCAATTAAAGAATATTGCGACAAAATATGGAATGTGGCCCCGGTGCCTGTGAATATTTAAAAAATAGTTAAAAATATTTTTGCCGAAATATATGTGTCTCTCACTGAGTTTACGAGGCATGAATTCACCTTGTGCCAATGTTTTTTTGCATGCTCGACTAAGGCGCTGCGGGTGCGGGTGCGGCGTCAGGTGGTGGCGCTGCTGCGGCATCAGGTTCAACTATTATTTCAACCGTTGGAGGCATTGGGTCAACGACTCCTGCTTCATCGGTAACAGTAAATGTCACGACAAACGTACCTTCTGCGTCGAAAATTACTTCACCGGGTTCTGGTACGGTTGCTTCCGGAGCGGCTCCGCCAAAATCCCAGAGATAAGTCAGCGGTAGATCGGTGGGTGACTCGCCTTCACCGATAAATTCTATCGTCTCTCCCACAGTAATGGTCATTGCCGCATCGGGTGAAACGATTTCACCCATTGGAGCATCTGGATCTGCTGCAGGATCCGTGTCAGCGGGTGGTGCGGCAGGATCAGCGGGAGGCGCTGCTGGATCTTCAACGGTAACAATAATAGTCGGTGGCATGGGATCTGTTACACCGTTTGCGTCGGTAACTTCCAAAGTTACCTCAAAAATGCCTGCCATATTAAATGTAACGAGGCCAGGGTTTTGATCAAGGAACTCAGGCGCACCACCATCAAAATCCCACAAATATGTTACAGGGTCCGCGGCGATGGGTGATGTTCCCATGCCAGCGAAATCGATGCTGTCACCCACGGCAATTGTAGTGTCTGTGGTTGGTGCAGTAATTTCCCCGATAGGTGGGTCTGCGGGTACAGGGTCTACCGGTGGTGGATCTGCTGGTGGTGGATCGGCCGGTGGTGGATCGGCGGGCACAGGATCTTCAACAGTGATAATGACTTGAGCGGGGGTAGGGTCCGCTTGTCCAAGCGAATCAGTCACAGTAAACATGACGGTGTAAACACCTGCCATATCAAAAACGATATCCCCGGGAATATCCATTGTAGAGTCGGCCGCTGCGCCCCCGAATGTCCAAAGGAAAGTGAGTGGATCATTGGGTGTTGGGCTCAAGCCGCTGCCTTCGAAGGTAACGATGTCGCCGGTTACAATCGTCATGTCCATGGCTGGCGCTACAATAGTACTCTCGGGTAAGTCGGCATTGTTAATGGCCAACTCAGTGACCGTAATAAATCGTTCAGGTGGATTAGTGTCAATCTGACCCAAAGCATCTGTGACTTCGAGAGATATTTTGAAAACGCCTGGGCTGTTAAACGCTCGTAACCCTGGATTTATTTCAGTAGAATTGCCTGACGCGCCATCGAAATTCCATGAATAAGTAAAAGGCATATTGTTTTCTGGATCGGTTGCTGCGCCTAAGAATTCAACCGATTCACCGGCCGATATCGATAGATTATTTGCAGGTGATTGAATAATTCCTGTTGGTGCCTGGTTTATATTATTCTCGAGTACTGTCACTACAATTGTATTATTGGTTTGACTTCTCGTACCCATTAAATCGAAAGTTGTCAGGGAAATATTATAGGAGCCAGCTTTTAGAAAAGTGATTGCTCCTGGTACTCTGACATTTGAATTTTTAGCCGCACCATCTAGATCCCATTGGTAAGTCAGGGGTGTATTTGCGCTATTTGGATTTGATGAAAAAAACAAACTATCGCCGACATTTATGACGCTGCTGATCCCCGGTGAAAATATGTCGGCAGGTGGTGGCGTGTTTAACACACGTGCCGCGCTGCTGTTTGGAATGACGGTGATAATACGTTCTGCTGGTTGGGAGTCACTGATACCTAGTGCGTTAGTGACATTTAACTTCACACGGTAAATACCCGCTTTAACAAATTCAACTTCCCCTGGGTTTTGTATATTGTAATTTTCAACAGCCCCATCAAAGTCCCAAACAAATTTTGAATTTGACATAGAGGAAAGCGCAGCAAATGGGACTTTTTCACCAGACTGAATTTGCATATCACCGGCAGGTTGCATAATGGTACCGTCTGGTTCAAATTGTAAAACAGAAGAATCTCCATCAAGGCTAACTGTGATTGTGGACTGATTTATTTGGTCGCAATTTAGTGGTGCATTGTTTACGACAAATGCTTTATTGGGTGTTGAATCTAAATTTATCGAGCACGGTACAAGCGGAGGTTTTGCAAGTGTAACTTCCCATGACTGGTTGCTTCGAACTTTTGCCTCGGCAACAATCGCATTAACATCGGCTGCTTGTATTTTAATTTTGCTTGACGTTTTATTTTTGCTGGTACCTTTGATATGCAAGGTTTTTGAATTTTCATTCCAGTGGGCTTCAGTGATGGTGTTGTTTGCTGGCGTTGATAATGTCTCTGAACAGGAGAGGGTGAGGCTTACTGCCACAACAACAAAAAGGCCTACGAACACACGCAAAAACCTAGATTGAATAATCTTTTTGATTTTCATTTTTTCCCCGATGCCCGATGGGCTATCACAAAATTATTTGTGACAATAAATTATTGTTTTTCTGATTTTGTCAGCTTGAATTAATGTTGTTTTTATTGTTTTTTATTTAACATTCGCGCTGAAGAGAATTCTTATTATTTATCTAAACAATAGTGCGAATGTGTTGAATGTTCAAGTGGTTAAGAACAAATTATTAAGGAGATTGGATAAGGTTTTTTTATTGA
>Ga0316207_10003347_pt1 | contig 14996 bp, 15 predicted proteins | sample 6weekpyrite_MG_FD_204943 | JGI IMG/M metagenome (GOLD analysis project Ga0316207, IMG submission 204943) | Microbial mat bacterial communities from mineral coupon in-situ incubated in ocean water Damariscotta River, Maine, United States -... | ecosystem: Environmental > Aquatic > Marine >... | reverse complement strand
GGCCGTGTGATCATTATGGACAAGCCAGGTGCACCGCAGTCGCTAGTGCTTGCTGGCCATTTGTTCCCGTCTACGGGTGATGAGAATTATCTCACGCACGAAATGGCAAACAATATCCTTGGCGGTGAATTTACTTCACGTGTGAATATGAACCTACGTGAAGATAAAGGTTGGGCTTACGGTGCCTATACCATCACTTTTGATGCACGTGGTCAGCGTATGTGGTTGGTGTATGCTCCAGTTCAAACCGACAAAACCAAAGAGTCGCTCGCGGAACTTGGTAGAGAGTTCAAGGCGTATCTAGGTGATAAGCCAGCTACTGATGCTGAGCTCGGTAATATAGTGGTGAATCGCATTAACAGTATGCCGGGCCAGTATGAAACTGCGGGTTCAGTGCTTGGTAGCCTGATGTCAAACCATCGGTTTGGTCGCTCGAACGATTATGTGCCGTCCTTGAAGGGTAAATACGAAGCCTTGAACATTGATGCTATTAAAGCTGCTGCACAAAATACTATTCAGCCAGAAAAGTTAGTTTGGTTGATTGTTGGAGATCGCAGCAAGATTGAAGCGGGTATCAAGGAGCTTAACCTTGGGGATGTTGAAGTTTGGGATCAAAATGGTAACAAGATTGACTAAATAATATGGTGGGCGGGGGTCTTCCCCGCCCATTACTATCTTGTTTTGGGCAAGCGGGGTTTTGGATAAAGATGGTGTGCGCGACCTATTAGTGAACGCGCTTTTAAATTGGGTTTAGAATATTATTGCAGTCATAGTTGGGGCTGCCAATTACCACCAAAGGGGTGAACCTTGGATTTCTCGTTAAATGAAGATCAACGCGCCATTCAGGATATGGCTCGTTCGTTTACGGCTGATATGATTACGCCGAATGCACATATTTGGGATGAAGAAAAAAGCTGGCCTGTTGATGTTGCAAAGGCGGCTGGTGAATTAGGCTTTGGTAGTATCTATCTATCAGAGGAAGCCGGAGGCTGCGCCTTGACCCGGGTAGAGAGTGTATTGATTTTTGAGCAGCTGTCGCAAGGCTGCCCATCAACTGCCGCCATGATTAGTATTCATAATATGGCAGCATGGATGATTGATAAATTCGGCAATCAAGACCAACGCGAACGTTTTGTTAGTGATTTGGCGACCCTCGATAAAATGGCGAGTTATTGCCTTACCGAACCCGGTGCAGGCTCTGATGCTGCAGCCTTGAAAACAAAAGCTGTGAAAGACGGCGATGAATATGTGTTGAACGGTGCAAAGGCTTTTATCTCGGGCGGTGGAACCAGTGATGTTTATGTAGTGATGGCGCGCACTTCAGATGATGGTGCCCGTGGGATCAGCTGTTTTATCGTTGAAAAAGACACACCGGGCCTGTCATTCGGGGCGCAAGAGAAAAAGCTGGGGTGGCATAGCCAGCCAACTAGTGCGGTGATGTTTGATGATTGCCGTATCCCCGCAGCCAATTTGGTTGGTAACGAAGGACAGGGCTTTAAAATTGCCATGATGGGCCTGGACGGTGGCCGCTTGAATATCGGGGCTTGTTCCATTGGTGGCGCTCAGCGTGCTTTGGATGAGACGGTCACTTACACAAAAGACCGAAAGCAGTTTGGTAAATCCATCTCTGACTTTCAGGCAACCCAGTTCAAGCTTGCTGATATGACAACTGAGCTGGAGGCCGCGCGCTTGATGCTGTATGCGGCAGCTCAGAAGGTGTCAGACGGAGCACCGGGGGCAGCAGCGGCGGCTGCCATGGCCAAGCGCTTAGCCACAGATACCGGCTTTGAGGTTACAAATAATGCGCTTCAATTGCACGGCGGCTATGGCTATCTTCAAGATTATCCGATTGAGCGCATTTTGCGTGACCTTCGGGTGCATCAGATACTGGAAGGTACAAACGAAATTATGCGCGTGGTGATCAGCCGCGATTTGTTGAAGGACTGATTAATGAGTGATCCTGAAGTATTATTCGAGCAGCGAGGCACCATTGGGCTGATTACCCTTAATCGCCCTAAGGCCCTAAATAGCCTCACGCATAATATGTGTGTGGAGATCAAGCGACAACTGGACGAATGGAAAAACAAACCTTCGGTTCAGGCAGTTGTGGTGATTGGTGCTGGCGATAAAGCTTTTTGCGCTGGCGGTGATGTGGTGAAGGTCACACAGTCATATAAAGCTGGCACAACTGAGTGGCGAGATTTCTTTCACGACGAATATTTGATGAATATCACTATCGCTGAATTTCCGAAGCCTTATGTCAGCCTTGTTGACGGCATTGCGATGGGGGGCGGTGTTGGGGTTTCTATTCCTGGAGATTTTTGGGTTGCTACAGAGAAAACCATGTTTGCTATGCCAGAAACGGGCTTGGGGTTGTTTCCTGATGTAGGCGGCGGCTGGTTTCTTCCTAGATTGCCCGGCGAAACAGGCATGTATTTGGCTTTGACTGGTGCACGCATTAAGGCCCCCGATTTATATGCTCTGGGAATCGCCAGCCATGTGATTAGCTCAAATAATATGAATGCTGTTATACATGCGCTGTCTCAGACAGAAATCAAGTGCGAGCACTGTGTGCGTGGCGTTTTAGATGATTTTCATAAGGACCCTGAGCCTGCGCCACTGGCATTATACTTTGAAGAGATTGACGGCATTTTTGCAGGTGTCAGGGTTGACGAAATTCTGCACATGCTGGAGCTGGATGAAAGCGAATGGAGCCAAAAGCAGTTTAAGATACTTGCTAGTAAATCACCAACGAGTCTCAAGCTTACTTTCGAGCAACTAAGGCGCGGTGAAGCGCTGGATAATTTCCGCGATAATATGCGTATGGAATACCGAATGGTGAACCGGGTTATGGAAGGTAGCGACTTTTACGAAGGTGTGCGGGCCATTTTAATTGATAAAGATAATACACCTGTGTGGTCACCCAATTCACTTGACCGAGTGAAGGCGGAAGACATTTCGGGCTATTTTGCAAACCTCGGCAATGCTGAATTAGACATAGAGTAAGGAATTTTCAATAATGACTACCATCGCCTTTATCGGACTAGGCCACATGGGCCTGCCAATGGCAAAAAATCTTTTAGCTGCCGATTTTACTGTTCGGGGCTTTGATCTGTCAGAAGAGGCTCTGTCGGGCTTTGAGAGTGCAGGCGGGACAGGGTTTTTAAACGTTTCGGCGGCGGTGCAAGGTGCTGACGTTGTTATTACAATGCTTCCAAACGCGGCAATTGTTGAGGGCGTATACGCCGATGTTATTGCGAACGCCAAAGCTGGTGCGTTGTTTATTGATAGCTCTACAATTGATGTGGCAACTGCCCGTAAAGTGGCAGGCACAGCATTAGATGCCGGCTTTGATATGGTTGATGCACCAGTTTCTGGTGGTGTTGGCGGCGCTGCTGCCGGAACACTAGCTTTTATGGTTGGTGGCTCTGAAGAGGCTTTCAAGCGTGCAGAATCGGTTTTGGGCCCCATGGCCGGAAAGATTGTACACTGCGGCCAGGCAGGTAACGGGCAGGCAGCAAAAGCCTGTAACAATATGTTGCTGGCAATTTCCATGATCGGTGTTTCTGAGGCCTTTAACCTGGGGCGTTCGCTTGGCCTTGATGACCAAACCTTCTTTGATGTTGCGTCCAATGCTTCGGGGCAATGTTGGTCCCTGACAACATACTGTCCTGCGCCTGGGCCAGTTGAAACAGCCCCTTCCAATAACGATTATAAACCCGGTTTTGCGACAGCGCTAATGCTGAAAGACCTTGGTATTGCGATGGATGCCGCCGAGGATACTGGGGCCAATACTCCCCTTGGGGCTATGAGCCGTGAAATTTATGCGGCGATGGATAAAGCAGGCAATGGGGGCGTAGATTTTTCTGGAGTGATCAAACACCTTACAGGTGATCTGTAAACCAACTGTGACACTCAAGCACAAAAAACGGAGCGCCATTTGGTGCTCCGTTTTTCATTTTAAGCCACTTCTGGGGGATACCGAAAGGGCTTGGTTATAAACTTACGTTTAAACGCGTGCTTGCGTGGTTTGCGCAGCAGAGCCATTAGACGGCATTATCTGAGTAGGTGATATGTTTTGCCCGGCAGCGCCGTACCTAATAACCGCTTGCGTGCGATTGGAAACGCCTAGAACCTTAAAAATAGCATGCATATGAGCCTTTACAGTGCCCTCTGCGATGGTAAGGCGTGCGGCGATTTCTTTATTCGGAAGGCCGTCAGCAGCCATCGCTAAAATTTGTTTTTGCCGGTAAGAAAGCCTGTTGAGATCTACTGGTACATCACTGTTGCCAAGGTTTTCTTGAAAACGTGAGAACTCATTTTGTAGGCCAGAATGTACCTGTGGACGGCCAGGTTGTGTCGTGGCATAGCTTTCTTGTGGCAGGCGGAGGGCTTTGCGCAGCGTAGATACCATTGCGCTCACACTGGAACTGCGGGGAATGGTGACCGTGCCAAGCCAGCGGTTCATAGCTTCGTGAGGCTGGTTTGTGATAGTTACAATTGCAATGCCAGGGTAAAGGCGTCGTACCAGTTTAACCCAATCTTCGCCTTCATGTTTTAGGCTAGACGGGTGCAGGACCACTAACGAAAGGTCAGTGTGGGTCGCTGTTTTGGCCAGAAACTCATGTTCTGAACCAGCTTCCAAAATTTCGGTGAAGTTACCAGAAACGGCAACGACTTCTTTAAGGGATAAACGGAATAGTTCTTCCCCGTCTACTATAAGGGCTTTCATGTCTTTTTCCTCGCTCACAGGCAGTGTGGTTATCAGCCTTTTGTGCTGTCGTAAGGGCTCTCCCGCAGAACCCAGTGTGTGGAAGCTTATTTTTTTGCTGCTTCCTTGAATTCACCTTACTCCAAGTTGTTTAAAACCTCCGTTCTATGCGACGAGATGAGTTTTCTTTGCGGTGAAAAGAAAGTTGTAACCAATAAGTGAAGTGCATAATGCGCCTTGACCGAAGTTTCTCACCATCGTAAGCCGGTTGGAGATAAGGGTATGTATATAGTTATCGGCTGCCTGCCGAACAAGAACACCGGAGAAAAATGATAAAACGCTTTCAGGACATGCGCGATTGGCCGGTATGTGAAACCGCCTTGAAACGAATTGACAGCCGTCAAAATGAGATGGTGGAAACCGTTCAGGCTTGGTCTCGTGTGAATAGCGGGAGTGCTAATTCTGAAGGATTGGCGGCTATGGAACGGCTGGTCATTGATGCTTTTGCGCCGCTAGGTGCAGAGGTGGACTTGATCCAGTTGGCTGACGGAGAGAAGGTTAATCAGGAAGGTGAGATTGTTCGTGTTAAAAACGGTAGAACAATCCGAATATTTAAGCGCCCTGAAGCTAACCGAAAAGTGCTCATGACAGGGCACACAGATACGGTATTTGCTACAGATCACCCCTTTCAGGAACCTGTTTGGCTGGATAAAAATACACTCAACGGGCCGGGTGTTGCCGATATGAAAGGTGGCATTCTGGTAATGTTGAATGCCTTGAAAGCTTTTGAAGAAACACCACTCGCTGCATCAGTCGGTTGGGAAATACTGCTTTCTCCAGATGAGGAAACAGGATCACTTGCATCGGCCGCTATTCTGGCAGACCGTGCGAAATCTGCTGATATTGGGATGACTTACGAACCAGCCCTTGCCGACGGCACATTGGCTGGCGTCCGAAAAGGTAGTGGTAATTACACACTTATTGTGCGCGGTAAGGCTGCCCATGCCGGGCGTGAGTTCCATAACGGGCGGAATGCAGTTGTGAAAATGGCTGAACTGGTTGGTGAGCTCGCAGCGCTTACGGATGCTCGCCCTGAGTTAACCGTTAATCCTGCTGTTGTGGAGGGCGGTGTCGCTCCAAATGTTGTACCTGATTTGGCAATGTGCCGTTTTAATGTGCGTTTAAAAGAACCAGATGATGCGCAGTGGTTTGAGCAAAAAGTGAGCGAAATTGTTGCGCGCGGCAATGCGGCGGATGGTTTTGAGGTTCATGTTCATGGCGGAATAAACCGGCCCCCGAAAGCATTGTCGGATGCAAATTTAAAGCTGATGGATGCTATCAAAATTTGTGGGCTGGAACTTGGTATTGATATCAATTATGTTCCCACAGGCGGTTGCTGTGAAGGTAATAATTTGGCGGCCGCAGGATTGCCAAATGTGGACACACTTGGTGTTAGAGGAGGCATGATTCACTCTGCCGATGAATTTGTCCTTGCAGATAGTTTTTCAGAAAGAGCCAAACTTTCAGCTCTTATTCTGATGGCTTTTGCTTCGGGTCAGTTAGACCATGTGGTGAAAGCTAAGGCCTGAGAAGGCCTGAAGGCAACCGGGGCCCTTAAGTTGCCCGGACGCTTGAGCCAAGTTGCCTTATAAGGTTGCAGCGAGGCTCTGAAAACTAAAGGAAAAATCACATGTTTGTGGTTCGACCAGCACGATTGAACGATCTTGATGGGCTGATGAAGCTCGCCGGTAAAACAGGAACCGGATTAACTACACTGCCAGCACATAAGCCGGCGCTTCAAAAGAAAATAGAAGAATCAATTCATGCTTTTTCCGTTCAAAAGAACGGATTAGAAAAGTTGAATTATTTGCTGATACTTGAGGATCTGGAGACAGGAGCCATTTGTGGCACTAGTGCTCTGATTGTTGGTGTTGGCCTTGATAAACCTTTCTATAGCTATCGTATTTTGCACCAAACACAGCTTAGCCACGAACCTAAAATGCGTGTGGATACTGAGTTATTGCAGCTCTCTAACGATTTTGTCGGTGCTGCTGAGGTAGCCACCTTGTTTCTTGATCCAGATTACCGGCGAGATAAACTAGGGAAATTACTTTCAAAGGCACGCTATATGTTTATGGCGGCTCACCCAGAGCGCTTTCCTGATACGATTATTTCTGAACTGCGTGGCTGGGTTGATGAAAACAATCAATCACCTTTCTGGGAAGCAATTGGCCGTCATTTCTTTGGCATGGACTTTATTACAGCCGACGAGATTAACGGACGCGGCAATAGCCAGTTTATTTCAGACCTTATGCCAAAGTTCCCAATTTATACGGCACTATTACCGGAAAGCGCACGAGCTGTGATTGGCCAGCCTCACAAGGATGGTGTGCCTGCAAAGCGCCTGCTTGAGAAAGAAGGATTCCGTTTCTCTGGCGCGGTGGATATTTTTGATGGCGGGCCGGAAATGGAAGTTCATAAGCGTGCTATCTGGACCAGCCGTAAAAGCAAAGAAGGCGCACTTGGTGGAACAGTGGAAGGCCAAGGTAGTGACCCAAAGCATATTGTTGCCAACCCTGAGCTGGATAGCTTCCGCGTTGTACTAACAAATGTGGTTGAAGGGGCTAGCGGTTTGTGGTTGCCACAAGAGGCGGCTGATGCACTGGGCCTTAAGGAAGGTGATGCAGTGCGATATAGCCCAATTGATCGCGCTGATAGTGATACCGACCATGACGCCCATATTGCTGGAAGCCAGGAGTAGAAATCATGACACATTTTATAAATGGTACTTGGCATGCAGGCGCAGGCCAGGAATTTCAATCACACGACCCATCATCCAGTGCATTATTGTGGAGCGGGAAAGAAGCAAGTGCTGAACAAGTTGGAGCAGCGGTAAAAGCAGCCACCGCTGCGTTTGACGGCTGGGCACTAACGCCCTTTGAAGACCGAATTAAAATTGTGCGTAAGTACGCTGAATTACTTGGTGAGCGTAAAGCCGAGATGGCAGAGCTTGTTGCCAAAGAGGCAGGTAAAGCCCTTTGGGATGCAACTGGCGAAGCCACAGCGATGGCAAACAAAGTTGAAATATCGCTGAAAGCATATGATGAACGCACGGGCACAAGAGAGGCTGTAAACGGGGTTATCAAGTCACGCTTAACCCACAGACCTCACGGTGTTATGGCTGTGTTTGGGCCATATAACTTCCCGGGACATTTACCTAATGGCCATATTGTACCTGCCCTTATTGCGGGGAATGTGGTTGTGTTTAAGCCATCTGAAATTACACCCGCCGTTGCTGAGTTGATGGTGAAAATATGGGAAGAAGCTGGTTTGCCTGCTGGTGTGCTTAATTTGGTGCAAGGGGGCCGGGATACAGGTGCTGCCTTGGTGGCATCTGATGGCATTGATGGTCTTCTCTTTACGGGTAGTGCCAAAACTGGATTAGCAATCTCAAAGCAGCTACTGGATCGTCCCCACGTAATTCAGGCGTTGGAAATGGGCGGCAATAATCCATTGATCGTTCATGAAGTAGAAGATCTTGAGGCAGCAGCCGTTCTAACTGTGCTGTCTGCGTTTGTTAGTTCTGGCCAGCGCTGTACATGTGCCCGCCGTTTGATTGTGCCTGTCGGTGAAGCTGGAGACAAATTTATTGAAAAATTGCTTACTGTAATGGGTAAAATTACTGTTGGTGCTTGGGATGATGAAATTCAGCCCTTCATGGGTCCGGTAGTTAATGCTTCTGCGGCTGAAATGGTTCTGAAGGCGCAGGAAAATTTACTTTCGAAAGGCGCTGTAGCGCTTAAGCCTGTTGAACAATTAGGCCGAGGTGAGGCGTTCCTATCACCGGGTTTGCTAGATGTAAGCAATGTTGCTGACAAGCCTGATGAAGAAGTATTTGGCCCGTTATTGCAATTGACCCGTGTTGCTAATTTTGAAGCAGCTATCAAGGAAGCCAATAACACCAAATATGGTTTGGCTTCTGGCTTGATTTCAGATTCAAGAGCACTTTATGCAAGCTTCTATCCTCGAGCCCGTGCTGGGATTGTTAACTGGAACCAGCAACTGACCGGCGCTGCCTCAACGGCACCTTTTGGTGGGATAGGCTGGTCAGGCAATCATCGTCCAAGTGCATATTACGCGGCTGATTACTGTTCGTTCGCCGTTGCAAGCATGGAGCAATCTGAAGGAAAGGTAGCTGTTGCGGCGATGCCTGTAGGTCTGAATTTGGAAGAGGCTTCCTCATGAGCTGGCAAGAGATAAACTTTGATGGCCTGGTTGGGCCTGCGCATAATTATGCAGGCCTTTCGTATGGAAATGTTGCCTCTGCTAGTAATAAAGGGCTGGTTGCAAACCCTTTGGAGGGGGTGCTGCAGGGCTTGGAAAAAGCGCAGCACTTACGCGAACTTGGCATGGTGCAGGGGGTGTTGCCCCCACATGATCGGCCCCATCTGTCTACGCTGCGGGAACATGGCTTTTCTGGTAGTGATGCCGAAATCCTGACGGCTGCTTGGAAAGCCAACCCTGCCCTTATTCGTAATGTTACATCAGCGGCGACAATGTGGACGGCTAATGCAGCTACAGTATCGCCTAGCCCTGATACAGCAGATGGACGCACGCATTTTACGCCAGCGAACCTTGCAGCTATGTATCACCGGTCAATTGAAGGCCCAACGACAGGCCGAATACTGAAAGTAATGTTCCCTGAAGGGAATCATTTCGCTCACCACCAAGAGTTAGCTGGTGGTATTCATATGGGTGATGAAGGGGCGGCGAACCACAACCGTTTCTGTGCAGATTACGGTTCAGAGGGCGTGGCACTATATGTATATGGCAGGGATGCCTTTGGTGCAGCTACAGACCTTACCTACCCGGGACGCCAAACTCGGGAAGCTAGTGAGGCAATTGCGCGCCAACATGGTACAGCACCAAAGAAAACATTGTTTGTTCGCCAAAACCCTTTGGCTATCAATACGGGCGCATTTCACAATGATGTTGTTGCTGTGTGCAACAAGAATGTCTTTTTCTATCACCAGCATGCTTTTGAAGATGCTGGGCAATTGAGGGAAGATATTCAGGCTGCGATGGGTGATGTGGATATGCAATTTGTTGAGGTTCCTGAAGCGAAGGTTCCTCTGAAAGATGCAGTAAAATCCTATTTGTTTAATAGTCAGCTAATCAGTGCTCCGGGTGATCGCGGTATGCGGCTTATTCTTCCGATCGAAGTGGAAGAGACAGCCACTACCAAGGCGTATGTTGATGAACTTCTCGAATCTGGAGGGCCCATAACGGCAGCAGATTATCTGGATGTACGCCAAAGTATGCGCAATGGCGGTGGCCCTGCTTGTTTGAGGTTGCGGGTTGCTTTGTCACCTGAGGAGCAAGCTGCAATGGGGGCGAATAGTATTCTGGATGATACTTTATTAGCTACATTGCAGTCTTGGGCAAAGAAACATTACCGGGATCGGCTGATGCCAGATGATTTGGGTGACCCATCATTGATGGAAGAAAGTTTCACGGCTTTAGACGAACTTTCGCAAATTCTTGAATTAGGTAGCGTGTACGATTTTCAGCGCTGATAAAATTGCTGAGCTAGCATGATGCTGGCTCAGCCTACGTTAGGTCTGGCACGCCAGCACCGATATCAAATAGCTCCCTATCTATCAGTTGCAGTAGGCTGAGATTTGTTTGGCTGCGGTGCTCGCGCTTTTTAAGCTCAGTTCCAGTGCCAACCCAGAATCGTATTTCACCGTTGGCACCTAAAAGCGGCAGGTGGGTAGTACGGTAAACCAATTGCCGCCCTTTGATATCAGTTGATATCCTAGTCATATAGCCTGCGCATGGCTGTTCATAGAGTGTACGGAAATATTCACGTTCCAGCGGGAATTCTTTTTCAGGCAGTAGCATCATTAAATTATGGCCGGTAACGTTCACGCCGAGAATATGCGTAAGGGCCTTACCTGCCTGAACCACACAAACCACATCATCACTGTGCCGTTCATCCAGAAATATATGGTCAGCGGCTTCAGGTATCTCCCCTGTATGAAAGTCTGTACGGTATGGGCATAACTTGCCTTCAGGTCGGGGCAAAGAAAGCCAATAGTCCAGTAGCTGCTTGGTAGCGTCATTATGAGCTATATTTGCCAGCACAAACCATCCTTTCATGAGGGAACTTAAGGTAGATTGATGCGATAAAAGGCATTGCGCGTGTATATGTCAAGCAGGATTGCCTGAGTGTGCTGAAGGAATGCCTGACCCAATGTCTATAATTGTTCGTGTTTTAACTGCAGAGGCACCGTAAATATTCTGGGTGTCTTCTTGGGCAGGGGCATCTCGGTTACTGATATGTACGATACCAAGCAGATAGCGAACCTTATTGCGATAATCCAAAAGGGGTAAATGAATAGCGTTAAAATCTGATTCGTTACCTTTGATGTTTTTTGTGCGCCGTATTATGAGGCCAGCACAAGGCTGATTAAATACAGCTCGATAATACTCAAGCTCAATTGCATGTTGTTCTTCTTGTCGGGTAGCCAAAATATTCTGGCCTTCAACATTACTGCCTAGAAAAGCTTCAATAGCGCTACCTGCATGAGCAATTGAAAGCACAGTTTCGCCTAGATAGGCCATAATGAAGCAATGAGGTTGGATAGTATCGGGGAGCTTTTCCCAATCTAGTTCATAGCGTTTTGGATATAGCTGGTCTTGTTCACGATGTAATTCTAACCAAAGATGATAGGCAGCCTTGGCAGCATCGCTGATGAATAAATCTTCGACAGTTCCAATATGCATTCGATGTTGGCCTACTCAAAAATAATGTACCAGTCCATTTTTGGTACAGATGTATTCTTGGCACCGAAAGGTAAATAAACGATGAGCGGCGTGCTCGGGCTGTGTGTTCTGCGCGTTAGAACCCTCTGGCCATGTTGGTTTCTACATGTTCAGGGACACCTGCACCAATATCCACATAATTTATATTGATGTTGCGAGATGCTGCCATGGCTGCTGCGCGGTAGTCAGTGAAATGCTTGGGCAGAGGGTAGGGTTCAGCAATGCCAACAAAATGTGTGATCTTCCCTAAGTTATTGAGAAGCGGCAATTGCAATGACTTTATCAGGTGAAAACTGCCTTCAATACCAATCTGGGGCCTATCAAGCAGTCCTGCACAAGGAAATTTCGCAAGGTTGTAGAAATGATTTTGATATGTACGGACAAATTCCGGTGGCAGGACATCAAGAAGATTTTTTCCGGTAATTTCCTTGCCGAGAAATGCCTCGATTTTTGTGCCGGCAACCCGGGTAATGATAGAACCATTTTTCTGGATCTCGTACAAAGCAACAGATTTCAGGTGTTGCCGCATTTTCATTGGGTTGAAGTCGGCTTTGGTTGGGCACACGAAGCCACGTTTTCTGGGTAGAGAAAACCACAGATCAGTTAATGCTTTCGCTGCATCACAAAATCGAAGGCTGTGTAGATAAAGGCTCATTACTCGGTCGTTTACTCAATACAAATAAAAACTGCGGTATCTGAGAGGATATTTATTCTAATTTTGCGGGACTATGAAATATATTCACGTAACGTGCAACTACTCGTTACTGGACGGTGTGCCATGACTGCTTATTCTGTCGTAGTTAAGGAGAGAGTCTATGTTAATTAAAAATTACAAGCCGTGGCAGCTACGAGAAAATGACGTGACGGAGCAAAAGCTTTACGTCAATCGGCGTTCGTTCATACGAGGTGCTGTGGGAGTGATGGGTGCGGGAAGCATTATGGGTGCAACTTCAGCCCACGCTGCATTCCTTGAGGAAAAACGGAAATTGGCTCCTTATGAATATAGTAAAACATCATATGATCCTGCTGAAGAGCTGACTTCTGAAGAGGCAATAACCAACTACAATAATTATTATGAATTCGGGACGGGTAAAGGTGATCCTGCCGAGAATGCCTGGCGTTTACAGCCCAAGCCTTGGTCTGTGAAAGTAGATGGTATGGTTGAAAAGCCTGCTACATACGCTTTTGAAGACTTGGTTGATCTCAAATCGCTTGAAGAACGTATTTATCGCCTGCGGTGTGTTGAGGCGTGGTCGATGGTGGTGCCGTGGATAGGTGTCCCTTTATCTGCGATTATAAATAAAATAGGTGTGCAGTCTGGCGCTAAATATGTGGCCTTCGAAACATTAGCTGACCCAAAGCAAATGCCTGGTGTGCGGCGGCGAGTGCTAGACTGGCCTTATCTTGAGGGCTTAACAATTGCCGAGGCAATGAATCCTTTAACCTTTGTTGCTGTGGGCCTGTATGGCAAAGAAATACCCAACCAGAATGGAGCGCCGCTGCGCCTTGTTGTGCCTTGGAAATACGGTTTTAAATCTATAAAATCAATTGTACGTATTAGGCTTACAGATAAAGAGCCAGTTACAAGTTGGGGCCGTTCAGCACCCAGAGAATATGGCTTTTACTCGAATGTGAACCCAGAGGTGAACCACCCCCGCTGGAGTCAGGCAAGTGAACGTCGTATTGGTGAATTTGGCAGGCGGAAAACGCTTATGTTCAACGGCTATGCTGAGGAAGTGGCGCATTTGTATGCAGGCATGGATTTGAAAGCCAACTATTAATGACAATTACGACTGCTCAAATGCGACGTTACGGCAAGCCGGTTATCTTTTTCTTGTTGATGGTACCTGCGCTATGGCTTGTTTATAATTGGTATTTGGCTTTTGACTATAAACCAAATGGGCTTGGGTTTAATCCGCAAGAAACCTCAAATCGCTTTAGCGGCGACTGGGCGATGCGTATTCTGTTGATAACACTGGCGCTCTCGCCGCTTGCAAAAATACTTAAATCACCAAAGCCCATATTATTTAGGCGCATGGTTGGCAATTTTGCCTTTTTTTATGCCTGTTTGCATATAGCCAGCTATGTGTGGCTTGATATGCTTTTTAACTGGCCTGAACTTTGGAAAGATGTGCTGAAGCGGCTTTATATCACTGTTGGCATGATAAGCTTCTTGTGTTTGGTGCCTCTGGCTATCACCAGCACAAAAGGCTGGATCAAACGGCTGGGTGCAAAAACATGGCAGAGGTTACACCGCTTGGTTTATATCATCGCACCCTTGGTGATTTTGCATTTCATCATGATGCGAAAGGGGTTCCAGCTGGAACCCCTTATATACGGCGCAATTCTTGCTACATTATTAGCATTTCGATTGCCGAAATTTTTTAGATATTTATCTCGAAATTGACATCGGGATTATCACACTCCTTGTCCAGCTTGTCGCTAACTGCCTCCATGCGGTCGCCAAAGCGCTTTAGTTTGAGAATGCTGATATCATGCTCTACAGCATAATCCCACATGTCCCCGAAGTTGCCGTTCATCGCCATGGTGACGATATTCATGATCAATTTATAATCGTCTTTGGGGAGTTCCCTTTTTAAGCCACCCAGGACACAGACACATTGCTCTTTAGAATTGTCCTCATCCTCAATACAGGAATTCATGATTTCCTGCTCAGCCTCTTCAACGGTAAACTCTTTGTTGTCAAAGGCAGCCGCACTTGTGCTAATAGCCAGCATTGAAGTGGCAATCAGGCCTGTGATTTGTTTTTTCATTGTCGTTATCCTCGCATTGCTGTCGTTAGTTTTTTTATTTGTTTCTTTTTGCGACCATGTAGTTGGAGTGCATGATCATCACCGTTTCGCCTTTTTGATTTAATACTTCATAGGTTCCCTTTAGAAAACCTATGGTCGGGCGCGAAGCACTGTCCCGTTTTGCATCAACCTTGGCCTTTACGCTGAGGGTATCCCCCACCATAACAGGGCGTTTCCACTTGATGCCGTCCATGCCTGGCGAGCCTAAACTTGCCATGCCAAGTTTTGTCATATTATCAACCAGCATACGCATAAGCATCGCACATGTATGCCAGCCGCTAGCGCATAAGCCACCAAAGACAGAGCTTTTTGCCGCTTCTTCATCTAGGTGAAACGGCTGTGGGTCATATTTTTGAGCAAAGTCGATAATCTCTTCTTTGCTAACTAAGTACGATCCAAATTCACTCGTATCGCCAACGTTAATATCTTCAAAAAATACTTTATACATACAGATATCCCCTTTCTCACGAGATGGTGCTGATATGGGGGCAAGTCAAGTCGGCATTGATCATTTGTGTTATGGACTATATCGAAGTTATCAAGCGTCTGTTGGGAGATTGGTTCTTGAAAGCAATCATAGGCACAATGTTTTTTGTTGCTCTGGTTTTCGTTGCCCAGTGGCTGGTGGATGTTACGGGACTGCC
>Ga0316207_10003346_pt1 | contig 14996 bp, 15 predicted proteins | sample 6weekpyrite_MG_FD_204943 | JGI IMG/M metagenome (GOLD analysis project Ga0316207, IMG submission 204943) | Microbial mat bacterial communities from mineral coupon in-situ incubated in ocean water Damariscotta River, Maine, United States -... | ecosystem: Environmental > Aquatic > Marine >... | reverse complement strand
CAATGGCTGGCGCTAAAGAAATCCGTACCAAGATCAAGAGTGTTCAGAACACTCAGAAGATCACCAAGGCAATGGAAATGGTTGCTGCGAGTAAAATGCGCAAAGCGCAGGATCGCATGGCAGCCGCACGCCCATATGCTGAGAAGATGCGTAGTGTTATCGGGCATCTTGCCAATGCACACCCGGAATACAAACACCCTTTCCTGATGGAACGTGAGGTCAAGCGTGTTGGGTATATCGTTGTTTCATCGGATCGTGGTCTGTGTGGTGGTTTGAATATCAATATGTTCAAGACCGTTGTCGCTTCCATGAAAGAATGGGATGACAAGGGTATAGAGATAGATGTCTGCACCATTGGTAAAAAAGCCCGCAGCTTCTTTTCACGAGGTGGTGGCAACATTGTCGCCGAGGCATCCAATATCGGTGATGCACCCCGTGCCCATGACCTGATCGGTACAGTTAAGGTCATGCTGGATGCCTACTACGAAGGCAAGATTGATCGCCTGTTCTTCGTGTTCAATGATTTTGTGAATACGATGACGCAAGAGGCACACGTTGAGCAGGTTCTGCCACTGCCGGCTGAAGATGATGAAAATCTCAAGCATCACTGGGACTACATCTATGAGCCAGGCGCTAAAGAGGTTCTCGATAGCTTGCTGATGCGTTATGTCGAAGCACTGGTTTACCAGGGTGTGGTTGAGAACATTGCGTGTGAAATGTCTGCACGAATGATTGCGATGAAGAGCGCGTCTGACAATGCAGGTGACATTATTAATGAATTGCAGCTCGTGTATAACAAGGCACGTCAGGCTGCAATTACACAGGAAATTTCCGAAATCGTCAGTGGCGCGGCTGCTGTCTAGATTTGCGAAATTCAAAGAATTCAGATTAAAGAGGAAAGTATCATGAGTGCTGGCAACGTTGTGGAAGTCATTGGTGCCGTCGTCGACGTGGAATTCCCGCGCGATAACGTACCTAAAATCTACGATGCGCTACGTATCGACGAGAATAACCTGACGTTGGAAGTACAGGCGCAGCTGGGTGATGGCGTCGTACGTACCATCGCCATGGGTACAACGGATGGCCTGAGCCGCGGTGAAGCAGTATCGAACACCGGCGCGCCGATTAACGTTCCGGTTGGTCAGAAGACCCTGGGTCGTATCATGAACGTATTGGGTGAACCTGTGGATAACGCTGGCCCGATTGGCGCAGAAACAACCATGCCGATTCACCGTGAGCCACCTGCGTTTGATGAGCAGTCAGCTTCGGTTGAAATCCTCGAAACCGGCGTTAAGGTTATCGACCTGATCATGCCTATCGCCAAGGGCGGTAAGATTGGTCTGTTCGGTGGTGCCGGTGTGGGTAAGACAGTTACCCTGATGGAATTGATTCGTAACATCGCGGTTGAGCACAGTGGTTTCTCAGTGTTTGCCGGTGTCGGTGAACGTACTCGTGAAGGTAATGACTTCTACTACGAAATGGAAGAAGGCGGCGTTCTCGATAAGGTATCACTGGTTTACGGTCAGATGAATGAGCCTCCTGGTAACCGTCTGCGTGTTGCGCTGACTGGTCTGACCATGGCTGAGTACTTCCGTGACGAAGGTCGTGACGTTTTGATGTTCATTGATAACATCTACCGTTACACACTTGCCGGTACCGAAGTATCTGCGCTGCTGGGTCGTATGCCATCAGCGGTGGGTTACCAGCCGACACTTGCTGAAGAAATGGGTGTACTGCAGGAACGTATTACTTCAACAAAGACCGGTTCGATTACATCATTCCAGGCCGTTTACGTCCCTGCCGATGACTTGACTGACCCGTCACCTGCTACAACCTTTGCTCACCTTGATGCGACACTCGTTTTGTCACGTCAGGTTGCCGAGCTCGGTATTTACCCTGCTGTGGACCCACTTGATTCAACATCACGTCAGCTCGATCCGCTGGTTGTTGGCCAGGAACATTACGACATCGCCCGTGGCGTTCAGGGTATCCTGCAACGTTACAAGGAACTGAAAGACATCATCGCCATTTTGGGTATGGATGAACTTTCAGAAGAAGACAAGCAGGCTGTTGCCCGTGCGCGTAAGATTCAGCGCTTCCTGTCACAGCCATTCTTCGTAGCGGAAGTTTTCACCGGTGCACCAGGTAAATACGTTTCACTGAAAGAAACAATTGCTGCGTTCAAGGGCATTCTTAACGGCGACTATGATGACCTGCCAGAACAGGCCTTCTACATGGTCGGTGGCATTGAAGAAGTCGTTGAAAAAGCGAAAACTATTTAACGCTGTCTCGAGGCATTATTAAATGGCTATGACAACACACGTCAACATCGTCAGTGCAGAAGAGGAAATCTTTTCCGGTACTGCTGAAATGGTGTTCGCGCCAGCTGCAATGGGTGAAGTGGGTATTGCCCCACGTCATACACCAATGCTGACCCCGCTTAAGGCAGGTGAAGTTCGCGTGCAGAACGAAGGCAAAGAAGAGCAGTTCTTCTACGTCTCAGGTGGCATGCTCGAAGTGCAGCCACATGTTGTGACCGTACTGGCTGATACAGCCGTACGTGCACACGACCTTGACGAAGCTGCAGCAATCGAAGCCAAGAAGCGCGCTGAAGAATCCTTGAGAGACAATGCGGGCAAGATGGACTACGCCAAGGCACAGTCTGAACTGGCCGAAGCGGTTGCCCAGCTGCGTACGATTGAGCACTTGCGTAAAATTAAGCGTTAAGCTTGATTTGCGCGTCCCGCTAACGTGAGTGAGACGGTTACAAAGCACAAGGTTGCGACCATCACTTACGTCATTAAGGGCGAAGACGGTTCCACCATCGAACAAAACGATGTTCCAGTAGAATATGTTCATGGTACCGGTAGTGACCTGCTACCGGCGCTTGAACTGGCGATCGACGGCCACAAGGTCGGTGACATCGTCACCGTCACGATTCCCCCCGATGAGGCTTTCGGTGATTATGAACCGGACCTGACATTTACCGACTCTATTGATAATGTACCGGAAGACTTTCGGCATGTTGGTGCCAAGGCCGAGTTCACGAATGAACAGGGCGAGGTGAAGACCTTTGTCGTGACCAGTATCGACAACGATGAAGTCATTCTAGACGGCAACCATCCACTCGCCGGCGAAACCATCAGGTTTGATGTCACGATTCACGCTATCCGTGACGCGTCTGAGCAGGAAATTGCCAATAAGGAGCCAAGTCAGGTCGGTGCGCTTGATATTATTGAGCCAGTTTCCGGAACCCAGCATTAGTTTGTACCCGGCGGGTTTTTCCGCAACAATAACCCTATGAGTTGTTCTGTCATTATTCTCGCGGCTGGCCAGGGTACACGCATGCGTTCATCCCTGCCGAAAGTCTTGCACACGCTGGCAGGCAAAAGCATGCTGGCACATGTCTTTGATGCGGCCAATACGCTTAATCCAGTAAAGATCTGTGTCGTGTATGGTCACGGTGGTGAGCAGGTCCGTGACCACCTTGATGCCACTAACCTTGCCTGGTCCGAGCAGGCCGAGCAGCTGGGTACCGGTCATGCCGTGCAGCAGGCGATGCCGGAAATGCCAGACACTGGCAAGGTACTCATCCTCTACGGTGATGTACCGCTAATTAGCCAGCCGACCCTGCAGTCAATGCTAGATGGCTGCTCCGATTCAACCATGACCCTGCTGACAATTGAGCTCGACAATGCAGATGGCTATGGGCGTATTGTGCGTGATGAGAATAACAAGGTGACGCGCATTGTTGAGCATAAAGATGCGAATAATAGCGAGCGTGACATTCGTGAAATCAATACCGGGATCCTGTGTGTGGATGCCAAACACCTTCACAGCTGGCTCGATAACCTTGAAAACAACAATGTCCAGGGCGAATATTACCTGACCGATATCATTGCGATGGCAGTGGCAGATAATGTAGCCGTACAAACCGTCACAGCTATAACTAGCCAGGAAGTTGAAGGCGTCAACGACCGACTACAATTAGCGCGCCTGGAGCGGTATTATCAGTCTATGAATGCACAACAACTCATGCAACAAGGCGTGACCTTGCGCGATCCAGCCCGGATTGATATCCGTGGCGAGCTCGACTGTGGCCAGGATGTGGTGATCGATGTAAATGTCATCATCGAAGGAAAAGTCACTATAGCGAGCGGTGTCAGCATTGCTGCCAATGTCATCTTACGTGATTGTACAGTAGGTGCGGGGACCACGATTGAAGCAAACTGTGTCATTGAGCAGGCGTGCATCGGAGAAGCTTGCAGTGTTGGACCGTTTGCGCGGCTACGACCGGGTGCAAACCTGGCCGACGGTTCGAAGGTTGGTAATTTTGTTGAAGTGAAAAATGCCAATATTGGTGAAGGTAGCAAGGTAAGCCATTTAAGCTATATTGGTGATACCGACATGGGTAAGGGTGTAAACATCGGTGCCGGTACAATCACATGTAATTATGATGGCGCCAACAAACACCGCACTGTCATCGGGGATGATGCCTTTATTGGTTCGAATACAGCCATGGTTGCACCCGTGAAAGTGGGGAAAAGTGCAACAATCGGTGCAGGGACGACCTTAACTGGTGACGCAGAAGATGAGGCCTTGACGCTTACGCGCAGTAAGCAAAAAACATTGACCGGTTGGAAGCGGCCCGTCAAAAAAAGTTGAATTTTATAATAACAATTACGATAAATTTATCTAAAGAGAAAAGATTATTATGTGCGGTATTGTTGGAGCCATTGCTGAGCGAGATGTCTTGCCGATCCTTATAGAAGGCTTGCGCAGGCTTGAATATCGCGGTTATGACTCGGCAGGTGTTGCCATCGTCAACCCACATAAATGCATCGAGCGTGTGCGCAGCAAGGGTAAGGTCAGTGAGCTTCAGTCTTTGCTTGATAAAGAACCGGCAAAGGGGACACTTGGTATAGCCCATACTCGTTGGGCAACACATGGAAAACCCACTGATAAAAATGCTCATCCGCATGTCTGTCGTGCAAGCGTTGCAGTCGTTCATAACGGCATCATTGAAAACCATCAATCGCTTCGCGAACAACAGCTTAAAAATGGTCACGAGTTTACCTCTCAGACAGATACCGAGGTAATCGTGCATGCCGTGCATGATGAGCTGGAAAATGGAAAAGACCTGCTCGATGCAGTACGCGAAACAACCACCAAGCTAGAAGGCGCGTATGCGCTTGGTGTGATCAGCAATACCGATGAAAACAGGCTCATTGTTGCACGCCGTGGTAGCCCACTCGTAATTGGTATTGGCATTGGTGAAAACTTTATTGCCTCAGATGTTGCTGCACTACTCCCCGTCACACAGAAATTCATGATCCTTCAGGAAGGCGATATTGCGGAAATTACACGTGATTCAATTCGCGTCCTCGATGTATTTGGCGATGAAGTTGAACGCAGCTCGCATGAAAGTGAACTCAGTGCCGATTCAATTGAGCGTGGAGAATTCCGCCACTACATGCAAAAAGAAATCTACGAACAGCCCGAAGCTATCCAGTCAACACTGGAAGGTCGTATCAATGATGGCCGCTTGCTGGAAGAGTGTTTTGGCAGTGAGGCTACTGATATCCTCGACAAGGTCAAGTCCATCAAGATCGTCGCCTGTGGCACCAGTTACCATGCCGGTCTCATCGCAAAATATGGTTTTGGTGATCTTGCCAATGTACCCTGCAGTGTCGAAGTAGCAAGTGAGTTTCGTTACCGTCGACATGTTGTTCATGAAGACACCTTGTTTGTAACCTTGTCCCAGTCTGGTGAAACTGCCGACACACTTGCTGCACTGCGTATCGCAAAGGAAATCGGTTACACGAATACCTTTGCAATTTGTAATGTGCCGGAAAGCTCACTTGTTCGGGAGTCTGACCTTGTCCTGATGACACGGGCTGGTCCTGAGATCGGGGTCGCATCAACCAAGGCCTTCACAACACAACTGGTTGCACTGTTGTTGTTGATTATTGCGATTGGTCGTCGCCATGGCATGACCGAAGAAACCGAGAAGAAAATTGTCCAGCAGCTTGATAGCCTGCCTGATAGAATTGAGCAGGTCTTGTTACTCGATGAACCGATTGCTGAACTTGCACAGCAGTTTGCAGACAAGCACCATGCCCTATTTCTTGGCCGTGGTCCGCAATATCCGGTTGCCAAAGAAGGCGCACTCAAGCTTAAGGAAATTTCATATATTCATGCCGAAGCGTACCCGGCGGGTGAACTCAAGCATGGTCCATTGGCGTTAGTCGATGCTGACATGCCCGTGATAGCCGTAGCACCGAATGATGAATTGCTTGAGAAGCTCAAAGCTAACCTCGAAGAAGTCAGTGCCCGAGGTGGTCAACTCATCGTCTTTTCAGATACTGAAGCCGGTTTCGTGGAAACAGAGCATTTACAGTTGTTCCATGTTGCCCCGACTGAGCAGGCCGTATCCCCCATTATTTATTCCGTACCGTTACAACTTCTGGCTTATCACGTGGCTATTATCAAGGGTACCGATATCGACCAGCCACGCAATCTCGCAAAGTCAGTTACTGTTGAATAACAAATCACGGACTTTTATTTAACACGCTGATGAATAAACTCCGCCTGGTTATAACAATGCTGTTTGTTGTACTCACGGCGTTCCATTTTGTTGCAACATGGAGCCAATCCACTGCCACGGTCATTCCTGACGAAGTTTCATATCTTGCACAAGCGCGGTATTTTTCGGGAAAGGACGCTGTACCCAATACCAAATTATTTCTTGAGCGTGAAAGTTTTTTAGCCGGTAGTGAAAATATTCCAAGCACGGAAGGTTGGCCCTACTACCATTTTGGCTATTCACTTCTCGTGAGTCCTATCTATTGGTTAGCTGATACACCGACCGCAGCGTACAAAGGTGTAATGGTTATTAATAGCTTGTTACTTAGCAGTCTGTTTCTAATCATATATTCCTGGATTAGGATGATAAGCGAGGTTGATCATAAAACGGCGATCACTATTGGATTGATAACATCATTATATCCAGCATATATTCTCCAGTCCCAAATTGGCTGGGCAGAAAATGCATATATTCCTGGTTTTGCTTTAGGTTGTTTACTGTTTACCCGTTATCTTAAAACGGGCAGTATTTATGCAGTTGTACTATTTGCATTCGTAGCTGGATTTCAATTTACTATTCATCCACGTGGTCTGACAGTAGCGATAGCCGCAATAGTTAGCCTGATTGCGCTCTCTCTGGCCCGTAAGGAAAAGAGGCAATCATCTACTATTGGTGTACTAATTGTAGTTGGAATCATCATTGCTACGAAAGTGATAGCAAGCGAATTAGCCACAATGATGAATACCGTTGAACAAGAAGGGCGTATTATAAAAAGTATCTCATCTTTATTAGATTTAGAGATATTCCCTGCAATTGTGGGAAATTTGTTTTACTTAATTCTAGCATCTCTAGGCCTTTTTTTACTTGGGGTTAATGAGAGTATTCGACAAATATTTGATCATGGTGTTAAGAACGTTAAAGGCTTGGTGAGTGATAAAAATACCGGCTCTCTGCTCTATGTTGCTCTGGCAAGTGGCCTGACATTTTGTGTCGGTATCGTGTTCCTTGCCAGAAGCAGCGAGTGGAACGATATGGCCGGGAACCTTGATTTTGTTATGTATGGTCGTTACAACGAAAGCTTCCTTAGTATCTATATTGCTCTCGGATTGTTGTGGTTATACCGAATTTATGGAGAGGGTATACAACGGTATACAAGGAAACTAAATATTAGTTTCTGGTTACTAGCTACAGCTGGTCTTACGTTTTCTTTGTATTTAGCAGACTTCAGTGGTTTACGCTCTATTCATGCCTTTGGTCTATTCCCATGGTCTTTCCTGTCTTTAAATGCTGAAGGGTGGTTTCGAGTTGCTCCAATCTTTATTGCTCCTTTGTTATGGACATTCGTCGTATTACAGCTGTTTCTACAAAATAAGAATAAAGGCTTGTTAACAATTGGCGTCTATTTTTTCCTTCTGGATATTTCATTGATTGTTTATAAAACTCCAGCACTGCAGGTTTTGTGAAGATCGAGTATATTGGTTCCACTGATAGTCGTGATTGAAGTATTAACTTTATTATGAGGATGAAAGTTGAAACTTATTATACAAATCCCCTGCTATAATGAAGCTGAATCACTGCCAACGACGCTAGCACAATTACCTAGGCGTGTTAGAGGTTTTGATGTTGTAGAGTGGTTGATCATTGATGATGGCAGCACTGATAACACAGTGGAGGTTGCTAGGGAGTATGGTGCTGATCACATAGTGCGTCACACAGGTAATCAAGGCCTCGCTCAAGGCTTTATGACAGGACTGGATACCTGTTTGCAGCTTGGCGCGGACGTCATCGTAAATACTGATGCTGATAACCAATACAATGCTGAAGACATACCGGCTCTTGTTGAGCCAATTATAGATGAAAGAGCGGAAATTGTGATTGGGGAGAGGCCTATTGACTCAATTAAGTACTTTTCTCCAATAAAGAAAATATTGCAGAAACTGGGTAGTTGGGTTGTCAGGGTATCTAGCAAAACCAATATACCTGATGCGCCAAGTGGTTTTCGTGCAATAAGCCGAGCAGCTGCACAAAGATTGATAGTGTTCAATGATTACACCTATACACTGGAAACTATAATCCAGGCAGGACGAAACAATATTGCTATCATTTCAGTACCGATTAGAATCAATGACGAGATGCGACCTTCACGTTTGGTCAGGAGCATACCTTCTTACATCAGGCGTAGTATTTTTACCATTATACGTATCTTTGTCATTTATAGTCCTTTTCGCTTTTTTGGAACCATTGGGGCAATACTTTTATTAATTGGCTTTCTGATAGGTGCTCGGTTTCTTTGGTACTATTTTAATGGCGATGGAGACGGGCATGTTCAATCGGTGATCCTCGCAGGCGTGTTTCTCGGTATAGGTTTCCAGACTATTTTAATTGCCTTCATTGCAGATTTACTGGCTGCCAATCGTAAATTGTTAGAGAAATTACGTTATCAAGTTAAAGTATACGGTGAGTCTAAAGCAACGCAAGAAAGCACTACACAAGATAATAGAGATACTCATATCAAATGAAACTTGCTGACGGTGAAAAAGAAGACGGGATTATTGTCGGTAATATCTTTGATAAATATGATTCTAATAACCCAATCGTTAATTGGATTATGAATGGATTTGAATCCTCATTGTCCGAATTAATTTCACAAGTAATTCCAGCCACGATTCATGAAGTTGGCTGTGGTGAGGGGTTTTGGGTACAAAAATGGATAAAACAGGGCATTTCCACAAGGGGAAGCGACTTTTCAGCTAAGGTGATAGAAATCGCGCGTCAAAACGCAATGTCTCAGAACCTGGACCCATCAATATTTTCCATAAAGAGTATCTACGATCTAGAACCGAAGCAACATAGTGCTGACCTAATTGTCTGTTGCGAAGTTCTAGAACACTTGAAGGAACCTGAACAGGCTTTGGCATCTCTGCAACGAGTTACGCAAAATTATTTGATTCTCAGTGTGCCAAGAGAACCAATATGGCGCATATTAAATGTAATGCGTGGGAAATACATAAGATCATGGGGAAATACCCCCGGTCATATCCAGCATTGGTCTAGTCGTAAATTTATAGAATTAGTATCGCAATATTTCACCGTAACCACCATAAACAAACCTTTGCCCTGGACCATGTTACTGTGCAAACCAATTACTAAGCTGAATCTAGAATAGTGGTGTCGCCTACCCTAATACGTACTCTGCATCTGTGTGGCAGTGTCTTAGCAATTATTGGTGTTATCTTTGTTGCTGTACGCCTGTATAGCTATGCTGTTGAGATTGATTTTTCACGATTTGGAATATTCGAATGGGGGTTAGTCATTATTCTGGCAACCACTTACGCTGCAAGTAACTTGATGCTCGTTATGGCATGGAAATGCCTACTGGCTCAGGCTTACGTTGTTGTTCGTCTAAGCTGGGCAATAAAAACGTACGGCGTATCTCAAATTGCGAAGTATATACCAGGTAACATTTTTCATTTAGCCGGTCGGCAGGCTATAGGTATGTCCTCCGGTATTAACAGCTGGTCATTAGCTAAAACGACTGTATGGGAGCTTGTTTTGATAGCTATTGCCGGCAGTGTGTTTGGTTTGCTTGCGCTGCCTTTGCTCGATTGGAATCTACCTGATTTTTCCAGTTATTTATCATTTATGTTCGCGATAATAGTAGTCGCCATCTTGATTAGATTTAGAGTTGGCTATCCTATGGCACGAGCTTTTGTTTGGCATGCCTGTTTTTTGACAGTCTCTGGCATAGTCTTCCTTGGTCTGGTGGAACTAATTACAAACAATATAGGAATTGCTAGTTACACTGTCGGAGTGGTGGTGGGTGCATATGTTCTTGCATGGTTAATTGGATTAATAACACCGGGCGCACCTGCAGGTATCGGGATAAGAGAAATAGTTTTGGTTGGATTGTTGAATGGAATTGTTCCCGAACTCGATCTGCTACTGGCTATTGTGATTGGGCGGATTGTAACCACCTGTGGCGATATAATATTTTTTATAGCTGCCTATAGCATACCTGGCGAGAATGATGTAAATATTCACAATGTAGAATCATAAGGCTATAAGAGAGTTTATGATCTATAGAGAAATCGTTAAATTATGGTAATTCGCACTTTGCTGGGACTGACAATAGATTATTGATAAAAATGCTTGAGTGTATAAATTATGAATAGTCTCGATGAAAAGAATTCACGCCCGGTCATTTTTGGTGAAGTTCTGTTTGACCACTTCCTTGAAGGGGAAAAATATCTTGGTGGTGCACCCTTCAATGTCGCCTGGCATCTGCAGGGTTTTGGCCTGCGACCATTATTCGTCAGCCGCATCGGGCAGGATAGCGATGGTGAAGTTATCCTGGCGGAAATGGTTAAATGGGGTATGGACACACAAGCCATCCAGATTGATCCCAGTCATGCGACGGGTAATGTGCAAATATCTATCCGAGACAATGAACCAGAATTTATAATCAGTGAAGACCAGGCCTGGGATAACATCAGCAGTGCATTAGTAATAGAAATAATAAGAAATCACCCCTGTTCCTTATTATATTTTGGCAGTCTTGCACAGCGTGGACATGTGTCGGCCACAACACTAAAAAAGATCATTGCTGAAATACATTTGCCAATGTTTATAGATATTAATCTTCGTTCCCCCTGGCAGGATGAAGCTGTTATTACGCAGTGTCTGCAGTCTGCGAACTGGCTTAAGATAAACGAAGAAGAATTAAATACTGTAACCATGAGTACCAACCTTTCTGTTGTCGCACAGCAACAAGTTGCTGAATTGCTACGTAGGCAAAATGATATTGAAACGGTGTTCTTAACACGCGGTGATGAAGGTGCAATAACGATAGATCAAAAAGGTATACTGCAGGTTGAGGCAGCCAAGCCAGATAGCAGAGGTGATTCTGTAGGTGCAGGTGATGCATTTAGCGCTGTATGTATACTGGGACTGCACTTAAAGTGGTCAAGGCAGCAAATGATCGAACGTGCAAATGCATTTGCAGCGAAAATTTGCGGGTATACGGGAGCATTACCGTTACAAAAGTCTGACTATGATGATTATATAGAAAAGTGGTCTTAGAAAATTACGCGTACTGGACGCGCTGGCATATATTATGCGATTTTTATTGTTCATATGACATACGATGAGTTCAATCAGTTGTGTGATTCACTTGCTGCCACGACGTATGTCATGCAATGGGGAAATGCGCATGTATGGAAAGTGGCAGGCAAGGTATTTGCGATAGGTGGTTGGGAAAAGACAGGCAAACCAGCAATTACCTTCAAGGTGTCTGAGCAAAATTTTCACTATTTAAGTGAGCATCCGGGCTACCGACCAGCACCCTATTTCGCCTCTCGCGGAATGAAATGGATACAGTATTTTAATGCATCAACTGGTGATGATGACGATCTCATTTACTATATAAATGAGTCACATCGTATTGTCTCTCTGGGCCTAAGTAAGAAAAAGCAAAAAGATCTCGGCCTAAACCAGGGAGGGCTATAACGACACCGACTATAGCGAGGTGAAGTTATAAAAAACATATAAGGGTTGCGAAGATGAGCAAGACGGTTGTTAGCAAAGATGGCAAGCCACGGTGTCAATGGTGCAGTGCTGCACCTGAGTTCCTACCCTATCATGATAAGGAATGGGGCTTCCCGGTAAAGGATGATATTCGTTTATTTGAAAAGTTGTGCCTGGAAAGTTTTCAATCAGGTCTGAGCTGGCGTACGATCCTGGCGAAACGTGAAAACTTTCGTTCGGCTTTTAAAGGGTTTGATTTCAACAAGATCGCACGATTTAAAGAGCCTGATATTGAGCGCTTGCTGAAGGACGAGGGTATTGTACGTCACCGTGGCAAAATAGAAGCGGTTATTAACAATGCTAAAATGGCAAAACAGATGGTTAAGCAGGAAGGCTCACTGGCCATTTTTTTCTGGCGCTATGAACCAGATGAAAAAAGTCTTGCAGAGCCACAGTCTGTATCTACCAGCCCGGAATCGATTGCCTTATCAAAGGAGTTGAAAAAGCGGGGCTGGAAGTTTGTTGGGCCAACCACCGCCTATGCGTTTATGCAGGCGATGGGCCTGGTTAATGACCATGTTGAAGGCTGTGTCAGCAGGACCAAGGTTGACAGTCGACGCAAGAAATTCAAACGCCCTAAATAATGTAATAGAGCAGGATTGGTTTATAGGGATGAAGCAAACGTTCTACATTGCACGGCCGTACATACTGACGATTTTGCTGTTACTGGTCTTTATTGCCATATTTACGTATTACGGACCAGAACCCGCTTACCTTGAATGGCTAGACAGTGACACCATGCGTGGCAAGCACGCATATACCTACAAGCTGTTTATGTATCTCGGCCCGTTGTTCGCGCTGATAACGAGTTATGATATTTACAGGTTTTTATCACGGCGCCATGTGCGTTTTGATGAAAATGGTATTACGGACAACTATTCATTTAAGGGGTTTGGCGCGATCGCCTGGGCGAATATTTCAGCGGTAGAGATACAATCTACCCGCTATGGCATAGGTATTATCATCATTCACCTTGATAGACCCTTGAGGGCTAGACATACTATTAAGCTCGGTAATATCGGCATCTCCAATAAAGATGTTGCCAGCCTGACGACCTATTTTCCAAAGGTCGAACAGGCCACAGGTCTGGGATACTTTAGCTGATAATTACTGAGCTTAAAGTATCCATAAACTAGCTAATAACACACTAGTCAAATTCCAGGTTTTCGCGTATCGCCTCTATGCCGGCCTTGGCACAGGCACCGTCAATACTGTCTTTTTCAGACTTTCCAGGTGGTGCACCTGAAACGCCGACCGCACCAATGAGCTCACCTTGTGAGTTGATTAATTCTCCTCCTCCTACAAGTAAGGCACCGGGGTTGTGTTGAACCTGGCTTGGTATAACGCCTTCTTTTAGAAGCGTTGCAAGTGTCCCGGTACTTTGCCTGAAGCTATTGGCTGTCCAGGCCTTACGCGTGGCTGTTTTGATTGTATGCGGCCCGGCAAACCGATCCCGGTAAAGCGCCTGGGTATTCCCTCCCCGGTCAACGACGGACACGGCAACAGAATAGCCACGTTGACGACAATCAAGAATGGCGTGCCAAGCGAGCTTTGATGCCAGATCCAGGCTGAGTGTACGTGTGGAATAGATTTTTTCAGGCTCTGCAGCATGTAGCGAAGATGTAAAGAGCACTAATAGAGCAAAGTATAAACGAGACATAAGCTTCTCCTGATTGGGTGTGTAAACAATGCCGAAGATAGTGAAGATGAAAAAGGTGTGTATGCACAGTCCGTGCTGTCCATGAAGACTGAGCTGTCTGTGTATTGCTGCCTGTTGATAATGGAAATTCCAATACATAGTGAGACCACGAATAATTACAAAACTGTGTAAAGGGAGAAGATAATGAGAAATATTGCAAGGATATTGATGAGCGTGGTTGCAACATATATGTTAGCGACACCCCTCTTTGCGGCACCCGACTATGCACGTGAAAAGAGGTGGCATGATGAAATTACACCTTCCATCATTGTTGGTGAAACGGTTTACCTACAACAGGCTAACAAGCACAAGTTTCTGTCAATTCTGACGGAAGTTGAAAATGCTAAAACTGGCCTGGTTGTTGTACACGGTATGGGTATTCACCCTGACTGGGGTATGGTCAATACATTGCGTGAGCAGCTTGCAGACAATGGTTATAGCACGCTGTCGATCCAGATGCCGGTGCTGGCAGCCGATGCAAAACCAGATGAGTACCCATCGATATTTCCTGATGCTGCAGAACGATTAAAGATTGCAGTCGCCTATCTAAAAAATAGAGGCTATGAAAAGGTGATGATTGTGTCACACAGTAATGGCTCACGCATGAGCAGGGTATATATGGAAGGAAATCCAAAAGATGTCGATGCATGGGCAGCACTGAGCCTGACTCAAGAAGACACATATGAGGGTGTAAAGGCACCAATCCTGGACTTATATGGCAGCGACGATCTACCACATGTTGTATCAGCCGTGAAGCTACGTAAAAAATCCCTGGCAGGCAATGCACTATCACGCCAGGTTGAGATAAAAGGGGCGGATCACTTTTTTGCAGGTCATGAAGGTGACATGGTCAGGCATGTAGCAGAATTTTTAAAATCACTTAACTAGGTTTTTTGCCAGGGAGATAACTGGCCACTCCTTGCCTCCCTGAACTCCCTGGCCTTTTTACATGAGATGGATACCAGGATGGGAAATAAAAACATGCTGAAATATTTTGCTATAGGGCTGCTATTAATTGTATCTAGCACCATCGCAGATGAGGATATGTTCAGCCAACCTGTAGACTTCAAGCACCTTGCCGCGGGTGCGAACAAGGGAAATATGCCCATCATGGTACTGTTTTCATCC